>RRYU01004354.1_pt1 | contig 35468 bp, 36 predicted proteins | sample 2162651 | NCBI WGS metagenome assembly RRYU01 (sample SAMN10267283, study PRJNA491782) | microbial mat metagenome | isolation source: biomat in the production well | place: Japan: Minami-Kanto gas field, natural gas well KTG3 | collected 2017-06 | reverse complement strand
AAAAAAAACAATCTGAGAAACTTTTTTGCCATACCTTCAAATTTATATTTTACCAGGGCAAAATAGGACAAAAAGGTTATTATCAACCCATAGCCTGCATCAGATAAACACATACCGAAAAATATAAAGTAAAAAGGAGCAAATAACGGTGTGGGATCGAATTCGGTATACTGGGGAATGCTATATAATTCCGTAACTGATTCAAATGGTTCTACAAACTGATTATTATATAAATAAACAGGTATATCATCGTTTTTCCCTGGATTACTAAATACTATTTCTAATTCTTTATATTTTTCATAAAGAAATTTCTTTAGACTTTCCTGGTTTTTTTCCAGGATCCATCCTTCCATAATGATGACTTGATCTGTCTGCTTGATATGCCTTTCCACATCTTTTCTGCTTTTTAAAATAGACAAATAATCAAAAATGACATACAGAGATAGATTTTCTTCATATATTTTGATGCTTTTTTCATTTATTTTTACACGTTTTTTCTCCAACCCAAGCATTTCTGTCTGTATTTTATGTTTTATATGTTTAACAGTACCATTATACTCTTCGGGTACTTTAAAATAGTTAAAATTGTATCTACTCAATACTTTTCTAATGGCATCACGATAATCTTTAAGGGCAATGATGGCAATTTTACAATACTTTTCGAATTCGCTTATTTTAATTATTTCGATTTCTTTTCCAATTTGATTAATTTCCCGGGTACACGAGGAAAGATTTTTTAATTCAGTAATTCCGATCATGGTACCGGTATTCTCTGAATTTTCCAAGTCTTCCATTTTTATAGTTAAGTCTTCCCATTCAGACAAATAATCCTCAAGGTTAGTTAAATAATTTTCACGATTTTTAATATCCTTTAATGCTGTATCTAATACTTTACATTCGTTATAGACACCCTCATATTTATAATTGATAAACAGTTTGTGCAGATTAGTAAAATCGTAAAGCTTTTTTATTTTCTCAATATATTTTTCAGGTTTTTTAGATTTGCCCTTAAAATGAGAAAAGTAATCAATACAGGATTTTACTTTTGATAATGTTGAATCAATTTGACGATCATCTATTTCTTTGTAATAAGATATATAGGATTTTTCTATCTTGGAAGTGACATCTTTAATCTGAATGCATCCTGCTTTTTGGAGTTCTTCAATAATCCTGTCTTTTAATTTAAGATGAGTAATAATATCTACTTTTTTTACTTTGCAAACAGCCATTATTTCACTTCCATTACTTTTTTAATTACTATTTTTACTGCTTTATCTATATTTTTTGAAGATTTTTTGCGTAGTTCTTCTTTTACTCTTTCACTATTTTTTATAATATTATCTGCTTCCACCCTGGCTAATTTTTCTTCTTTTTCAATTATCATCTTTCCTTCTTTTTTAGCTTCTTTTTTAATTCTTTCAATTAGTTTATCTATTTCTTCGTAGGAATCATTAATGATTTTTTCAGCTTTATCGTTGGCATCTTTTATAATATTATCTGCGGTACTTTCGGTTTTTTTAACTTCTCCGATAATTTTATTTAACAAAAATATCACCTCTCAATGGTTAATGGCATATAAATTGTATTATACAAAATTAGCTTTAATAATGCAAAAATAAATTAATTTTATACTAATATTTATCAAAAAATATAACATATTAAATAATTATTCTCAATGCTATATTCGTATTGCGTATATCGTGAAGAAAAAGAACTAGAGAAAAAAGAGTGCCAGATTTACTCGTTTTTAATTTCTTCCAATAATCTTCTTATTATTATTTTATCATTAGATTTCGCAATTATCTTGCCTTTTTTAAATAATACTCCTTTCTCTTTATCAAATGCAACTCCTATATCAGCTTCTCTTGCTTCACCCGGTCCATTTACCATACAACCCATAACCGCAATAGTTAATGGCTTATTGACATTATGAACCTGTTTTTCCACATTTTTTACAATTTTATTTAGGTCTAGTTTACATCTGCCACAGGTAGGGCAAGAAATTAAATCCGGACCTCTTTGCCTAAAATGTAAAGCCTTTAATATCTCGTAGCCCACTTTTACTTCTTCTACGGGATTCCCGGTCAATGATACTCGAATAGTATCACCGATTCCTTGAAATAATAATAAACCGATTCCCACAGATGATTTGATAATACCAGAAAATGGAGGACCTGCTTCCGTGATCCCCAAATGTAAGGGGTAATCATAATTTGAGGAAAATATGGTATTTGCGTCAATAGTAGCAATTATATCTGTGGATTTAATGGAGAATATTACATTATGATAGTTGAGTTCATCTAATATCTTAATAACATTTACAGCACTTTTCACTAAAGCTTGAGGAGTTGCTTTTTTATATTTCTTCAGTATATTACCACCTAACGAGCCGGAGTTTATACCAAATCTAACAGGTAGATTCATTTTCTTTGCAGATTTCAGTACTGATTTAATTTTCTCATCATTACCGATATTCCCGGGGTTTATCCGCAATCCGTCTACACCACTTTCGATAGATTTTAGGGCTAATTTATAATCATAATGGATATCGGCTACCAAGGGAATATTAATTTCTTTTTTTATCAAGGGTAATGAATGGCAGGACTCTAAATCCGGAACAGCCACTCTTACAAGTTCACACCCCTCTCTTTCCATTCTTTTTATTTGGGATACCGTAGCTGAAATATCATTGGTGTCAGTATTGGTCATTGATTGCACCGAAATTGGAGCATTCCCTCCAATTTCCAGATTGCCTACCTTCACGCTCTTGGTTTTCCTTCTCATATACATCGCTTACAATTTCCTTCTTTTTAATTAACAAACACTCTCAAAATGTCCTTATAAGTCGCAATTACAAAAATAATTATCATAAGGGATATTCCGATTAAATACATAAAGCTTATTTTTTCTGCTTCCAGGGGTCTACCTCTTATTTTTTCAATAGCTAAAATTATAATATGGCCGCCATCTAAAATAGGGATAGGCAGAAGATTAAACAATCCTATAAATATACTCAAAATCGCCGTAAAATATAACAAATTTAAGAAACCTAATCTTGCAGCTTCTCCGGTCATTTGAGCTATACCTAAAGGTCCTGCTATCTCAACGGGAATTTTACCGGTAACCATTTCTATTGTGTTGGAAAATATCAATTTGATAATATTCCCGGTTGCTATTGAGCCCTTGTAAAATGCAGAAAATATATTAATCTTTTCGATATATATTTCAAAGGTGATTCCAATTAAACCCTTTTTATAATTATCATCATACTCAGGAATTACAAAAATTTCAATAGTTTCCCCTTCCCTATCCAGGGTTATTTGTAATTCTTCTCCTGAACTTTTATTAATAATATTCGCAATTTTATTAGGATCTTCCATTTTAGTTGAGTTAATCGCGATAATTCTATCTCCGGAAAGTATTCCCGCTTGTTCGGCAGGTCCGTTTTCAATAACTGTTGAAACATAATTAGTAACTACCGGAATCCCGTTTACAAAGAATATAAGACTTAATATAATAACTGCGGCGGCAATATTCATAAAAGGTCCTAAGGCCACTATTAATGCTCTAATTCCTACCGTTTTCCTATTAAATTTTTGTTCTTCGGGCACTTCTCCTAATGTTTCTTTGTCTTCTTCCTGCCCCATTTCCCCCGCCATCTTTACATAACCACCGAGAGGAATTAAACATATCAAATATTCTGTTTGATTTTTTGTAAATCCTAATAGTCGTGGACCGAAACCAAAAGCAAATTTATATACTTTTACTCCAGATAATTTAGCGGCAATAAAATGGCCGAACTCATGAAAAAATATTAATATACTAAAAACAAATATAAAAGCAATTATAGTTAACATTTTTACTCCATATTAAATTAAAAACTTAAAGCTAAGAGCGAAAAACCATAACTTAGAACTCTTAACTATTCGTTAGTGAATAGTCGTTAGCTTAAAATACAACATACATGATAAACTAGTTAGGTAGTAGAAATCTAATAATTTATTAACCAATTAACTAAGTAACTAATCAGCGAGTCGAGATATATATTTAAATTTTAAATTTTGAGCTATGGTTTTGCGCTTTACGCTTTTCGTTATTTATTATTTTTCTTTTAGACAAAAATCCAAGGCTTTCTCCCTTGCCCAATAGTCGGCATCCAGAATATCATTGATATCAAGGTTGTACTTTGGTTTATGTTCTCTCATTGTATTTTGAATAATTAAAGGAATTGCTTGAAAACCTATTTGATTATTTAAAAAAGCATTAACTGCGATTTCGTTTGCTCCATTTAATACTGCAGGCATTGTCCCTCCAAGTTCTAAGGCTTGATAGGCAAGTTTTATACAAGGGAATTTGTTAAAATATGGTTTTTTAAAAGTTAGTTGACCTATTTTGGTTAATTCTAATCGCGAAAAGTTATTACCAATTCTGTTAGGATAAAATAAAGCATACTGGATAGGAATCTTCATATCATGCTCACCTATCTGAGCCAAAATAGTACCATCTATAAATTGAACCATAGAGTGCACATAGCTTTGTGGGTGGATTACGATTTCTATTTTACTAGCCGGTATATTAAAAAACCATTTCGCTTCAATTACTTCTAATCCTTTATTCATTAAGGTAGCCGAATCAATAGTCACTTTTTTCCCCATTTTCCAAGTAGGGTGATTAAGCGCGTCCTCGATTGATACATCTTTAAGAGCATTTTCGGTGAAATTGTAAAGTGCTCCTCCCGATGCAGTTAAAATAATCTTTTCAACACAATCTTTTTGTTCATTTTTTAAACACTGTAAGATGGCACTATGCTCACTATCTATGGGTAAAATTTTTGCATTTCTTAATTTTGCTTCTTTTACTAATAACTCACCGGCTACTACCATCGCTTCTTTGCTGGATAAAGCAATTTTTTTTCCTCTTTTCACTGCTTCAAAAGTTGGTATAAGGGAGGCTATTCCGGTTATAGCGACTACAATGATATCAGCTTCTTCCAAAGTTGCTATACGTGATAATCCGCTAGTGCCCCAAAATATTTTAATATTATCTGAGTTATTTATCTCCTTTTTTAAATTCCTGGCAATATATTCATTTTTAACTACTGCTATTTTAGGTTTAAAAGAATTTATCTGTTCTTTAAGGGAAGTAATATTTTCCCAGCCACTTAGACCTACTACTTCAAATTCATTTGAATATTTTCGTATAACCTCTAACGTTTGTTGTCCTATTGAACCCGTTGAACCCAACACAACTATTTTTTTTCTCATAATTAAGTCTCTTGCTTTCAAAAATATTTATTAATGTAAAATCAACAAAGATATATAATAATAAAATACGGGAGCGGTAAATATCAAACTGTCCAGGCAGTCTAATATTCCTCCTTGACCGGGGATCAAAGTCCCTGAATCTTTAATTCCCGAACCTCTTTTTAATACTGATTCAAATAAATCACCTAGTTGGGCAATTATCGATATAATCAAACCGAGAAAAAACAATTCATTAAAAGTTAAATTTAACCAATCTTTTAAGGCAAATGTACCGGTAATGCTAAAAATAACCCCTCCAATTGATCCTTGAATAGTTTTTTTGGGGCTTATTTTAGGAAACAATTTATTTTTACCAAATTTTGTGCCAATAAGATAAGCTCCAATATCATTAACCCAGGTAATAATTAACAGAGAAATAAGAAAATAATTTCCATTAGGTAGATCTTTTATTTTTAGTATAAAGGAAAGCAAGTATCCCAAATAAATGCTTCCAAAAAATGTAATGGATGTCTCGGCTAATACCTTAGAATAATCTTTCTTGAATAACTGCAAGATAAAAGTTATTATGATAATAAAAGTAATAATTATATTTTCAATATAGTAATCTAAGCAATAGATATCATAAACTGTTATAAGAATGAAGTATAATGCTAGTACACCGCCTAATATATATGATGGTCTGTACCCACGTTTATGAGCTATACTGTATAATTCCTTCAACCCCAGTAAAGCTATTATTATAACAATTATAAAAAAGGGGAATCCCTTCCAAAATATCGTTAAAAAAGCCAGGGAAATGCCTATAATAGTGGTTACAACTCTCTTTAAAAAATTATTATACTTTTCCTCCATATTTTCTCACTCTTTTTTGGTAATTTTTAATTGCTTCTATTAGATTATTTTTATCAAAATCAGGCCAAAAAACAGGAGTTACCCAAAGTTCCGTATAAGCAATCTGCCAAATCATAAAATTGCTAATTCTCATTTCGCCCGCTGTTCTAATTAGTAAATCGGGGTCAGGAAGATTTTGGGTATACAAATTATCTCTAATAGTATTTTCGTTAATTTCTTCAAAATTTAACTTTTTTTTGGCAATTTTAAGGGCTATAGATTTGAAAGCATCAATAATTTCAGTTCTTCCGCTATAGTTAATAGCAATATTTAAAATAAGCTTACTATTCTTCTTGGTAGATTCATGCAATTCTTTCATTTTTTCAGTTAGCAAGTTAGGTAGATTGTCTAGCCTTCCGATAAAATTAATTTTAATATTATTTCTAATTAAGTTTGTTTTTTCAATACTTAAAGTTCTTTCAAATAATTTTAAAAGGTAGGTAATTTCTTTTTTGGGACGTTTCCAATTTTCAGTAGAGAAAGCATAAAGGGTTAATATGGGAATATTAAAATCTAAGCAATTAGCTATTACTTTGCGAACCGCTGATGCGCCCTGCCTATGCCCTACACTTCGAGGCAGACCCCTTTTTTCTGCCCACCGGCCATTTCCATCCATTATTATGGCCAGGTGCTGAGGCAATTTATTCTTCTCAAATAATTCATTTTTAATATTTGAACAATTATTAATAATTATCACCTATAAAAAAACCCCCTTTAAAAATATATTAACTAAAAAATAGATTAATATAGATTAAAATGTGAAGGGGGTGATTTATTTATTCCTTTATTATCGCTTCGCTTGGACACGCATCGGCGCAAGCTCCGCAATCTGAACACAGATTTTTATCGATTACATAAGCTTCTTCTCCTTCAGAAATTGCTTCTGTAGGACATTCGTCAACACATATACCACATTGTATGCATTCATCTGTAATTTTGTAAGCCATTCAAAATCTCCTTCCTTTATTAAATGATATAAAACTGATTTTTATACTTCCATAATTTCTTTTTCTTTATGTTCCAATAGATTATCGATATTCTTTATATATTCATCTGTCAATATTTGTATTTCACCCTGCTGCTTTTTACATTCATCCTCTGAAATATTACTTTCTCTCTCCTCTTTTTTTATTGAATCGTTCACTTCCCTTCTAATATTTCTAATGCTTATTTTCCCATTTTCTGCTTCTTTTTTTACTAGTTTCACTAATTCTTTTCTTCTTTCTTCGTTCAGCGGAGGTATGGTAAGTCTAATAACATTACCATCAATAGACGGAGCTAGTCCTAAATCAGATTTCCATATAGCTTTTTCAATTTCAGTAAGGCAATTTTTATCCCAGGGTTGAATAACTATTAAATTTGATTCTGGAATAGAAATATTTGCTATCTGTTTTAAAGGAGTTAACGCACCATAATAAGATATTTTTATTCGGTCTACCAAATTTGAAGAAGCTCTACCTGTCCTTATATGAGTAAAATCATCTCTTAATGCAGTAATCGCCTTTTCCATTCTAACCCTTGTATTATCCAATAAATCCTGCAACATATTTATCACCCCTTCACAATTGTTCCTATTTTTTCGCCAAATACAACTCTTCTAATATTTCCAACCGTATTAAAATTAAAAACGATTACTGGAATATTATTTTCCATACACAAAGAAATGGAAGTTGCATCCATGACTTTTAAGCCCTTATTTAAAAACTCGAGAAATCCTAAACTATTAAATTTCATTGCTTTTGAATTTTTTAATGGATCGGATTCATATATACCATCAACTTTTGTAGCTTTAAGAATTGCTTCAGTATTTAGTTCAATCGCTCTTAGGGCAGCAGCAGTATCTGTAGTAAAGTAAGGATTCCCTGTTCCTGCAGCTAAAATTACTATTCTATTTTTTTCCAAATGCCTAATAGCCCTTCTTCTGATATATGGTTCAGCAATTGCTTTCATTTCGATTGCAGTCTGTACTCTTGTCTCAACATTTAATTTTTCCAAAGAATCTTGAAGAGCCAAGGCATTTATTACAGTTGCTAGCATACCCATGTAATCAGCAGATACCCGATTTATACCTTTTTCACTCCCCTCCTGACCTCTAAAGATATTTCCCCCGCCAATTACGACAGCAGTTTGTACCCCTAATTCTCTTATTTCTGCGATTTCCTTAGCGATAAAATTAATCTTTTGTATGCCAATACCATGGCCTTCTTCTCCCGAGAGTGATTCACCACCAAGTTTTAAGAGAATTCTTTTATATGCAGGTTTCTTCATATTTTTTTATCCTTCGTCATATGTTCGTATATCGTATATCGTATATCGTATTTGGTATTTCGTTCGTATCACAATTTCGTTTCATCTTCTGGATTCTGAATTTCTACTTTTTTCACTATATACGATATACTATATACGATATAGTAGTATTAGATTTCTTCGCCAAGCTGGAATCTTGAAAATCTTTTAATTACAATATTTTCACCTAATTTAGCGATTAATTCTAACAGTAATTGATTAATATTCTTGCTACTATCCTTAATAAATATTTGTTCTTTTAAGCAGTTTTCCTTGAAATATTTATCCAATTTACCTTCAATAATTTTATCAATTACCGAGGTAGGTTTTCCTGATTTTTCAACTTGGGCATAAAATATTTCTTTTTCTTTTTCAATTACATCTTCAGGAACATCTTCTCTGGAAATAAATTTAGGATTTGAAGCTGTTATTTGCATTGCTACGTCTTTTACAAATTCTTTAAACTCCCCTGTATTTGCAACAAAATCCGTCTCACAATTTATCTCTACTAAAACTCCTATTTTGCCATAAAGATGAATGTATGAACCTACTGCTCCACTTAACGCCTGTCTGCTGAACTTGGAAGCTGCTGCATCCATCCCCTTTTTACGTAAATATTCAATTGCTTTTTCCAGGTCTCCCTCAGTAGCTTTTAAAGCTTTCTTGCAATCCATCATCCCGGCACTTGTTTTTTCTCTTAATTCTTTTACCATTTGTGCATTAATATTCATCCTTAACTCCTTTTTTAATATATGTCTATGCTTTAGTTGCTTCAATCTCTTTTTCTACAGTGGATTTATTCCCTTCGATAACTGCATCAGCTACAACAGAAGAAATTAGTTTTATTGCTCTTATTGCATCATCATTTCCGGGAATTACATAATCAATTTCTTCGGGGTTACAATTTGTATCTACAATTGCCACTATAGGAATGGAAAGTTTCTTGGCTTCAGCAACTGCGATCTTCTCTTTTTTAGGGTCTACGATGAATATTGCAACCGGAAGTTTATCCATATCCTTTATTCCGGTTAATATTTTTTCAAGTTTTTCTTTTTCTCTCTTTAAGCTTATCACTTCCTTTTTGGGAAGAACTTCGAACATTTTATTATTTTCCATTTCTTCCAACTCGTAAAGCCTTTTTACTCTTTTTCTTATAGTATCAAAATTAGTTAATGTTCCACCTAACCATCTATAATTTATGTAAAACATGTCACATCTTTCAGCTTCATTTTTAACCGCTTCTTGAGCCTGTTTTTTAGTTCCTACAAATAGTATATTACCACCATTGCTAGACATTTCTCTTATAAAATCATATGCTGTATCTACTAATTTTACAGTCTGTTGAAGATCTATAATATATATATTATTTCTATCTGTAAAAATATATGGCTTCATCCTGGGATCCCATCGGCGCATTTGGTGGCCAAAATGTACCCCCGCTTCTAGTAACTGTTTCATTGAAATCACACTCATCTACTGTCCTCCAATTTTCATTTTTTAGTATTATATTTCTATTTTTTATTTTAATTACAGAATTATTATAATTTGTTACAACTTGCATGTAATAAGCGCGTAAAATCAAAGATAGTATAACACAGTTTTTTTTCTAAATCAAGAAAATTAATATAGCGTAAAGCGTACAGTGTGGAGCGTATAGTTAGGAAAGAAGAAAGAAGACAGCAGACAAAAAACATAGTATTCCTCTTTCTAATACCCCAGTCTTGTAACTTGCAACCTGTATTTTTAACCAGATAACCAAGTGTATACGCTAAACGCTATGAACTCCACGCTAGTTTTATATACTAACGACTATTTTAATTGGTCAATTACAAGATATATCTACTTAAATCTTCGCTCTTTACTATACTTTGTAATTTATTCTTAACATATTTTTTATCAATAGTGATTTGCTTTTTTTCGAAACCGGGAGCGTTAAAAGAAATCTCTTCTAATAATTTTTCTAAAATAGTATATAGTCTCCTTGCTCCAATGTTTTCTGTCTGTTCATTTACCAAAAAGGCAGTTTCAGCAATCTCATCAATAGCATCATCTGCAATTTTTATTTTCAAGCCTTCGGTAGCAAGCAAGGCAACATATTGTTTTATTAGTGAATTACAAGGTTCTGTTAATATTTTTTTTAAATCTTCTTTGTTTAAGATATTTAATTCAACCCTGATCGGAAAACGTCCTTGTAATTCAGGAATTAAGTCAGAAGGTTTTGAAATGGTAAAAGCACCGGCAGATATAAATAAAATATGATCTGTTTTTACTGCTCCATATTTAGTCATAACCGTTGAACCTTCAATAATAGGTAATATATCTCTTTGAACTCCTCCTCTAGATACATCTGGTCCGTATGATTTATCTTGCTTGGCAATTTTATCGATTTCATCAATAAAAACAATCCCTAAATTTTCCACTCTGCTGATGGCAGCTCGAATTACTTCATCCATATCTATTAATTTTTGAGTTTCGGTATAGAGTAATATTTTCCGAGCTTCTGCGATTGTAGTTTTTTGTTTTTTCCTTTTTTGAGGGAACATTCTGCCTAGGATGTCTTTAAAATTGATTCCCATTCCTTCTATTCCTGAATTAGAAAAAACTTCTACCGTGGGCTTAATATTTTCTTCGACTTCGATTTCAATTACCCTGTTTTCCAGCTCACCTTTTTCTAATTTATCTCTAAATCTTTCTCTGGTTCTTTTAAACCTTTCTACTCTCTCATCTTTTTTGGCAAAATCTTCTAAAGAATCTTTTTTTTCATCTTCGCTGCCAGCGTAAAACGAACCATCTAATAAATTTGTTTTTTGTTCTTTTCGATTATTTGATACAGGGAATAAACAATCTATTATTTTTTCATCGACCATCTGCCTTGCTTTATCTTCTACTTTACCAGACCACTCTTTGCGTACTAATTGAACACTTACCTCAGCTAAATCCCTGATTATTGATTCCACATCTCTTCCTACATATCCTACTTCGGTAAACTTTGTTGCTTCAACTTTAACAAAAGGGGCTTTAACCAATTTTGATAATCTTCTTACTATTTCTGTTTTTCCAACTCCGGTAGGTCCGATCATTATAATATTTTTTGGGGTTACTTCGTCTATTAATTCCGGTGGTAGTTTTTGCCTTCTAATTCTATTTCGCAAAGCGATAGCTACTGCTTTCTTTGCATTATCCTGGCCGATTATATATTTATCGAGCTCAGAAACAATTTGTAAAGGGGTTAAATCGTTAATCAATTATAGTTCCTCCTTTCAATTATAATTTTTCTACTGTTATTTTATCATTAGTATAGATACAAATTGAAGCAGCAATCTGCAATGATTCTAAAGCTATTTCATGTGCAGATAAATTTGAATATTTAGTTAAAGCTTTTGCTGCTGCCATTGCATAGGGACCACCCGAACCAATAGCAGCGATATTATCATCGGGTTCTATTATGTCACCGGTTCCGGAAACTATTAATATATGTTCTTTGTCGGCGACAATCAATATAGCTTCTAATTTTCTTAATATTTTATCAGTTCGCCACTCTTGTGCCAAAGAAATAGCCGCTTTAGGTAAATTCCCATGAAGTTCCTCAATTTTCTTTTCAAATTTCTCAAATAGAGTAATTGCATCTGCGCTTGCTCCGGCAAATCCGGTAAGCACCTTACCACCATAAAGTTTCCGTATTTTTTTTGTACTATTTTTCATAATAGTATTTCCCATACTTATCTGGCCATCACCGGAAATAGCCACTTCGCCTTTATGTTTTATGGCTAAAATTGTAGTTCCTTTAAACATTTTTTAATTCAACTCCTTCTAAATATATAACATTAAGATCTGGGATGAGATTTTTTATAAGTATTTTTCAATCTTTCTTTAGTAATATGAGTGTACATTTGAGTAGTAGATAAACTCTCATGCCCTAAAAGTTCCTGAACAGAACGTAAATCCGCCCCGCCTCCCAAAAGATGTGTTGCAAATGAATGCCTTAAAACGTGTGGGCTAATCTTTTGATTTAATCCCGCTATTTTCATATATTTGATAATAATTCTGCGAATGCTTCTTGCTGATATTCTCCCTCCGAAACGATTTAATAATAACGCATTTAAATCATTACTGTTTATATTTTTATTTTTTATAAATATATTTCTTTTGCACAAATATTCCTGTATTGCCTTTATGCTGGGGTTACCCAAGGGGAGAATTCTTTCCTTTGAGCCCTTTCCCAATACTCTGATAATTTTTTCATCCAGGTCTATATCGTGAATGTCTAAATTCACCAATTCCCCAACCCTCATCCCGGTACCGTAAAGCAGTTCAAGGATTGCCCTGTCTCTAATTCCCAATATTGTATGCCGGGGCGGTGTTTCAATAAGTTTGTTAATTTCCTGTAAATATAAGAAATATGGTAACTTTTTGACTATCTTGGGTGTTATTAAATTGATAGTCGGATTGATATTTACTACACCTTCTCTTGATATAAATTTAAAGAAAGAACGGATTGTAGATATTTTTCTGCAAATACTTCTTATCGAATAATCACATATCTTTAAATATACGATATATTTTCGCATGATGCTTCGGTCAATATACCGTATATTATTTCTCTTTAATATCTTATAATCCTTTAAATAATTCAACAATTGCAATAAATCATTTTTATAGGAAATAATAGTGTTATCGGAATAATTTTTTTCATTCTTTAGAAATGAAATATACGAATTTATATGTTCCTTCATATTTAAACACTCCCCCCTTTTATTTTTTGAGGAGTTAATTTTTTTTATTTTATAATAACTTACTATTGTTATCGTAAACTTTTTACTGCTACCCGCTAATTACTTTTTTACTCTTTGACACGATCTTTATAATCACAATCTGAATTGCTACATTTATAAAAAAATCCACTTTTTTTATTAATACTCAACACTAAAATAGAATTACATTGGGGGCATCTTTTGTTAAGCGGCTTATTCCAGGTTACAAAGGAACATTTCGGATAATTACTGCATCCATAAAAAGTTCTGCCTTTTTTGGTCTTTTTTCTAATAATCTCTCCCGAGCATCCCTCCTCGGGACAGGATATGCCAAGCTTATCTAAAAATGGTTTGGTATTTTTACATTTCGGAAACCCTGAACAAGCTAAAAATCTACCAAAACGTCCATTTTTTATTAACATCTTACTCCCACATTTATCACATATTTCATCGCTAAAAACTTTCGGCATATCAATTTTTTCCGCTTGATTCCCTTTTTCCAAGTCATTGGAAAATGCCTTGTAAAATGTATCCAAAACTTTTTCCCACTTTTTTTTATCAGATTCGATTTCATCAAGCTTTTTTTCCATTTTTGCAGTGAAAGCAGTATTAATAATATCGAAAAAATATTGAATTAAAAAAGAATTTACAGTCATTCCCAATTCTGTAGGTTTAAATTTTTTATCTAATTTTTCTACATATGTCCTGTATTGCAAGGTACTTATAGTCGGTACGTAGGTGCTGGGTCTTCCTATCCCTTCTTTTTCTAATCTTTTTACCAGGCTGGCCTCTGTATATCGGGGAGGAGGCTTGGTAAAAGATTGTTTCGCCTTAATTTTTAATAATTTGAGCCTATCTTTTTCTTCAAGGTCAGGTATTTTTTCTAAATCCTGATTGTTTTGACCATTCAGAATCATGTATCCTTTAAATAGTATCAGATAACCGGAAGTTCTAAATATATATTTTCCCGATTCTATATCTATGGATATTTTTTCCAGATAGGCGGCTTTCATCCTGCTGGCTACAAATCTTTGCCAGATTAAATTGTATAATTTATATTGTTCGTTAGTCAGGTATTTTTTAATCGATTCCGGATGATTGAATACATATGTAGGCCTGATGGATTCATGAGCATCCTGAATCTTTACATTATTTGTTTTATCTTTTTCTTTTCTTATACTTTGAGATGATTTGGCAAAATCTTTACCGTAATGTTCTTCGATATATTTTTTCGCTTCACTCTTTGCTTCATCAGATACTCTTACCGAGTCAGTACGCATATAAGTAATTAGACCAATATTTCCTTTGTTACCCAGGGTAATACCTTCGTACAATTGTTGAGCTATTAACATAGTTTTCTTAATAGAAAAATTCAATTTATTATATGCTTCTTGCTGTAACGTACTGGTAGTAAATGGTGGCAGAGGGTTTTTTGATTCTTTCTTTTTGTTTATATTTTTTACATAAATATCCTGTTTTTTTACTTCTTCACAAATATCAGTCGCTTCTTTTTCAGTATTAACGGTTATTTTTTTAGAGTTTACTGAAAAAAGTTTCGCCTGAAAAGGTTCCGCACTTTCATCTTCTATTTTTTTAAACAAGGCATCTATTGTCCAATATTCTTCAATTTTATATTTTGATATTTCCTCTTCTCTTTCGCATATTAAATGTAATGCTACGGATTGAACTCTTCCCGCGCTTAATTTTTTACCAATCTTTTTCCATAATAAAGGACTAATTTTATAACCTACCAGTCTATCCAATAATCTCCTGGCTTTTTGAGAGTTAACCATATTAAGATTAATTTCTCTGGGATTTTCAAAAGCCTGTGAAACAGCTCTTTCGGTTATTTCATTAAAAATTACCCTGTTTTTCCCTTCGGTAACTTTTAATTTCTTGGCAATATGCCAGGCAATGGCCTCACCTTCTCTGTCCGGATCGGTGGCTAAAAAAACTCTCTCTTTACCTTTAGTGTTTTCTTCTAATTCTTTCAATACTCTTTTTTGTCTGGGGATGACCACATATTCCGGTTGGAAATTATTTTGAACATCAATCCCCAATTTTGTTTTAGGTAAATCAATTAAATGTCCCTTGCTCGATTTAATAGTATAATCCTTACCTAATATTTTTTTTAAGGTTTTTTCTTTGGTTGGCGATTCAACTATTACCAGATATTTTGTCATCTTTTATCCTTCAGAACTTTTTTATAACATATTATTTTCTCTTCTTCAATCGGTTAAAAATATTTTGCTGCCATGAAGGCAATATTATTGCACTATAAGGGCAATGTTCATCACAACAAAAGCAAGAAATACATTTTTTCCTATCCGCTTCGGGAAATTTATCAGTTAAACTCATTGCTAAAACAGGACAAACTTCAATACATTTTTTACATATTTTACATTTATTATGATCTATAACCGGTATAACTTTATTTAAATCAAATATATGAGGAACAACTGCTTTTATCATTTTCCGTAATAAGCCGTTTTTTGGTGTTTTAAATCCCGAAATTACTTTTAATTCTCCATCGATAATTATCTTGGAAATATTTGTCTCCCCTAAATTTCTTTCTTTGGCAATCTGTAATAATTCAACCGTATCAGGCCTAAGTCCCATCATAGCCGCCATAACCGAATCAAGAGAAATACCATTATCACTGCTTATTATTTTATTTATGACTCTCATCTTTCCATTGGTGGGACCGATGCCTTCCATGCCAATTATAGCATCCATAATATTTAAATCGGGTATTCTTATCTGATAAATATCAATTAAGAGTTCTGCAAATTCTTCAATAGATCGATTTAAGGTATGTAATTGTGCCTTCTTCCCTCCCGGAATAATTCCGAACATGTTTTTTATTGCACCGGTAATAGTAGTTAACATATGGGTCTTGAATTTTGGAACATTGATGATATAATCTACTTCTTTAACTATTTTGGAAATAAATAGCTCATCTATAAATTTTGACTCTAACCTTACCTTTAATACTTTTCCGGCAATATTGCTATAACAACCATCAGAAGCATCCAATAATCCGGTAATTTTGGCTATTTCTAAGGGGTCAAAGTGAATGCTCCCGGAATTATCTCCCACTATTACTTCCTTGGGTTTACATTTTTTTAATTCCTGAACAATTGCAGATATTACTCTTGGGTCGGTAGTAACACCTCTATCCGGAGGAAATGGTCCCAAGATGTTTGGTTTCACTAAGACTTTTCTACCTTTTACTTTATCTTTTACCCCGAATATCTCAAAAACATTTTTTATTATTTCAGATATTTCATGATTTTGTGTATCACTGATTATGACTTTTGACATAGTTCCTCTATCAACTGTAGATTACTCGTCAGTAAATAATCTTTGGTTTTGATTAAAAATTTTCAATTATCATTATACAGCTAAAAATTTAAAACGAAAAGCGAAAAACCATAATTCAAAATTCAAAACTTTTCTCTCAATATTGTATTTTAAGTTCTGTTTTTGTTTCTTTATCTTTTCTTTTTTGTTATATAGTATGCGATATAAGAAAGATGAAACCTAATGAGTAAAACAATATAGTTAATTTTAAATTTTGAGCTATGGTTTTACGTTTTGCGCTTTTCGCTTTTAGTTTTTTACTATACGCTAGACGCTGTACGCTCTACGCTAGTATTAATCACTAACGACTAATCTATTCTGACCTTTTCTCCAATTTTTCTTTCTTTCTTTAATTTTAATCTTATAATATTATCTCTATGGTTAAAAATACCTAAAACTAAGATTATCGCACTAAACATAATGTATTCATATGGCTGTTTAAATAATATTGTTAGAATGAAAATAGAAATTACTGCAAAAATAGATGCTAAAGAGACATATTTTGTTGTTATTACAACAATTCCCGCAATTATTAATGCAATAATTGCTATTGTTGAATTGAGAGCAAATACAACTCCAAATGTAGTAGCTATGCCTTTGCCGCCCTTAAATCCGAGAAATACAGACCAATCATGACCACATATTACTGCTAATCCTGCAATAGTTAATATTAACAAACTGTCAATGTTAAAATAATGTACTAAATAGATTGAAAAAACTCCTTTGCTGATATCGCCAATTGCCACCAAAAAAGCTAATGAAGGTCCCAATATTCTAAAAGCATTGGTTGCGCCTATATTTCCACTGCCGAATTCCCTTATATCTATTTTCTTAAACAGTTTACCAACAATATAACCAAAAGGTACGGAACCTAAAAGATAACAACTTATAATAATTAAAACAATCTTCATACTGTTTCCCTCTCCCTCATTTTTTTAGCCAAATTGATAACTACAGGTGAGCCTTCAAAACCAAAGGCTTCATAGATATTGTTCTCTAAATATCTGTGATAAGAAGTATACATTAATTTAGGATTGTTTACAAATAATAGAAATTTAGGTGGTTTTATCCCGATTTGGGTAGCATATCTTATTTTTAAGTTATTCCCCCTTATATGTTTTGGAGGGTTTTTAGAAATAACTCCTCTCAAAAAAGTATTTAATGCTGAAGTAGGTATTTTTTTACTATACTGTAAGGCTACTTCTTTAATTTTCGAAATAATTTTATCCACATTATAACCGGTTATCGCGGAAGTCATCATAATGGGAGATTTTTTTAAAAAGGACATTTCATATCTTATTTCATCAATAAATAATTTTCTATCTATATTGTCTTTAATTAAATCAAATTTATTTAATATTACGATGCAAGCTTTTCTTTCTTTTTGAATATAGTCTGCTATTTTTTTGTCTTGCATGCTTACTCCCTGTGTGGAATCCAATACTAATAACACTACGTCCGAATTATGTACCGCTTCAAAAGTTCTTAATGTGCTGTAATATTCAACATCCTCTTTCGGTTTTGCTTTATCTCTAAGTCCTGCAGTATCGATGAATACTAATTTGAATGAATCTTGTTTAAAAATTATTTCAATGGCATCTCTGGTAGTACCGGGATGTTCACTGACTATTATTCTACCTTCTCCCAAAATACGATTTAATAAGCTTGATTTTCCAACATTGGGTTTTCCAAGAATTGATACTTTTATGATGTTCTCTTCTTCTTCCTCCGGTTCTGTTTTTACTTCTGAAATACAGGATGCTATTCTATCTAATAAATCATCAACATTTAATCCGTGTTCGGCTGAAACAATACAAGGTTCTCCGAATCCTAGTTCGTAAAATTCATATAATTTTAATTCACTTTCCCTGACATCTCCCTTGTTAGCTACCAATATACTCGGTTTATTTCTTTCTCTAATCGCTTTCGCTACTTTAAAATCGTCAGGATTTATTCCCTCTTTGATATCTACCAATAATATGATTAAGTCTGCCTCTTTAATGGCTAATTCAGTCTGAATGGTTATTTTTTTTTGTATTTCTTCCCTTTTTACAAAATCTACGCCTCCGGTATCTACCAGAGTAAATTGCTGCCCCTTCCATTCACATTCTGCATATATCCTATCTCTGGTAATACCAGGTTCGTTTTCCACAATAGCTGTTCTTTTTCTGGTAATTCTATTAAATAAAGTTGATTTTCCTACATTTATCCTTCCGATAATAGCTACAATAGGTTTTTTCAAAACGTATACTCCCGGTTCATAATCTTACTTTTATTTTAAAAGATTTTTTATTGTCTTTATAGTCATTTCAGGATTTGTGCTTTTAGATATGATCTGACCGGCCACAATTATTTCAGCCCCGGCTTCAATCACTTTAGAAATATTATTTAAATTTATCCCTCCATCGACTGCTAAGCTTATTGATTTTGTTTGACTGTCAATCATTTTTCTCGCCTTTCCTATTTTAGTGAACATCTCCGGAATAAATTTCTGCCCGCCGAAACCCGGATTAACCGTCATTAATAATAAAATATCTATTTTACTAATTAAATATTCAATAACGCTTAGAGGGGTTGACGGATTTAGAGCAATACCGGATTTTTTATCAGCCTCATTAATGGTTTGGATAAGTCTGTCAAGGTGTTTGGAAGTTTCGTAATGCACAATTATAATATCTCCGCCCACATTAATAAATGATTGAATATGATTTTCCGGTTTTTCCACCATCAGGTGAACTTCCAAAGGAAGGGAGGTTATGCTTTTAATTGATTTTACTATTTTGGGTCCAAAGGAAATATTCGGCACAAAATTTCCATCCATAATATCTAAGTGTAGCAAATCTGCCCCTCCGCTTTCTATTTTTCTCAATTCTCTTTCCAAACAGGTAAAATCTACATCCAAGATTGAGGGAGCTAATTTTATTGTCATAATCATAACACCGCCTCTTGTATAAATAATTGTCTATTTTTAAATTTCATTCATTGCTAATATAACCATAATTTTCGATCAAGGCTTCTATACTGAATAGCTTCGGATAAATGAGAAATTTCTATCTTCTCCGATTGTTCCAAATCAGCTATGGTTCGAGCAACTTTTAATATTCGATCATAAGCTCGCGCGCTTAAATTTAACTTTTCTATAGCTTTATAAAGTAAATTTTTTGCATTACCGTCAATATTGCAATATTCCTTAATTTGTTTCTTGGCCATTTGCGCATTACAAAAAATATCGTCTTTGCAATATCTTTTCCTCTGTATTTTTCTTGCTCTTTCTACTCTTTCTCTTACACTAAAAGAACTTTCCAGAGAATGCTTTTCCATAACTTCCTGACAATTTATCCGTGGAACTTCAATATGAATGTCAATTCTATCTAATAAAGGTCCCGATATTTTTGAACGATACTTAACAATTTGAGACGAACTGCAAGTGCAAACTTTAACCGGATCACCATAAAATCCGCAAGGACAAGGATTTAAAGTTGCTATCAACATAATTGAAGAAGTATAGCTAACAGAATTCAAAGAACGTGAAATGGTTATTATTCCGTCTTCCAGAGGTTGACGTAGAGATTCTAAAGCACTTCGGGAAAATTCCGGTAGTTCGTCTAAAAACAGTACACCATTATGAGCCAGGCTAATCTCCCCAGGTTTCGGTGTCTTCCCTCCTCCGATTAATCCAACATTGCTTATAGTATGATGCGGAGCCCTAAACGGTCTTTCTGTAACCAAAGGAGTATCCAGAGGAAGTAAATTTGCAATACTATATAATTTGGTAATTTCTATAGATTCTTCCAGTGTTAAAGAAGGAAGTATAGTTGGAAGCCTGCGTGCCAGCATGGTTTTTCCGGAACCCGGCGGACCAATCATTATGACATTATGACTCCCGGCTGCCGCTACTTCGAAGGCTCTTTTTGCATGTTCCTGTCCTTTAATATCATCAAAATCTATTTGACTGTTTTTGCCGAATTTAAAGATATCTTCCAAATCTATAGAGACCGGCTCTATCAATATTTTCTTATCTAAAAAATCAATCACTTCGCAAAGGGAATTAACCGGAAATACTTTCAGTTCTTTAATTATCCCTGCTTCCTTGGCGTTTTCTTTAGGAACGAGCAATTTTATTTTACTTATTGTTTTTGCCATCAAGGCAATTGGAAGAACACCACTTACAGGCTTTATACTTCCATCTAAAGACAATTCACCCATAATCAAGTATTCATTTAATAAGCCTGGTTTAACTTGCTTGCTGGCAACCAAAATTGCCAGTGCAATGGATAAGTCGAAAATAGGACCTTCTTTTTTGATATCCGCCGGAGCAAGATTTACCGTAATTCTTTGCATTGGAAATTCGAATTCAGAATTTTTTATGGCAGCTCTGACTCTTTCGCGAGACTCCTGAACAGCAGTATCCGGTAACCCTACGATATTAAATGAAGGTAATCCCGGATGAATATCAACTTCGATTTCGACCATAAAAGCTTCTACTCCGAATATAGCTGCACTATATAATTTGGATAACAAAAAAACACCTACCTTTTTTGGAATAGATTTACGTACTCTTCTTCTTTCTCGTATTTCCCTTACTAAATGCTAGATACTAGATACTTATTTGCTATCAAGATAAAAAGCATTCCTGATATGCTTTATGTTTTTTATGTCTTTATCTTTGGAGATTCTGACTAAAACTACATCGAAGCAACAATCTTCATCCCAAAGACGGTATTTAGACATATAGCATAAGGCATTTTTAATTATTTTTCGTTGTTTCATAAGGTTTACTGCTTCTTCGAGATATCCAAATTTATCAGAACGCCTGGTTTTTACTTCTACAAAGATAATATTTCCCTTATATTCGCATACAATATCAATTTCTCCTAAGTAAGTACGGCAATTTCTCTCTTTTATCCTGTAACCCTTAGCTTCTAAATATTTACAGGCCAGGTCTTCTCCATATTTTCCTATATTTATATTGCCCATATATAATCATCATCTATCTTTGTATTATTTGATTAATCGTTAGTTGCAAGTACAAGGTGCGAAATTATTTAATTGACAGATTCACCAATTCATCAATTGACCAATTAACCAATTAGTATTAGTTCACCAGTCAATTTTGACTTTTATCTTCTTCTTTCCTAACTCTACTCTCTACACTAAACGCTAGCTCATTTACACTAACGACTAACGACTCTTTTAAAGCTTTTTCTATGTATCTCTGAAGGACCGCATTTAAGAAGTGCTTCAAGATGTTCTTTTGTACCATAACCTTTATTTTTTTTAAAAAAGTACTGTGGATATTTTTTATCATATTTGATCATAATATTATCTCGATGCACTTTGGCAACTATCGAGGCAGCAGCAATCGATATACTTTTTTCTTCCCCTTTAATCAATGGTAGTTGGAAAATATCCAAGTGAGGGATTTTAAAGCCATCTACTAATAAATAGTCGGGTACTTCTTTTAAACCTAGAATAGCTTTTTTCATTGCCAGGAAAGAAGCTTGCAATATATTTATTCTATCAATAACCTTGGCTTCTACCATGCCAATTCCTACATCTTTTGCACTATTTAAGATAGAATAATATAATTCTGTTCTTTTTTGTGAAGTTAATTTTTTAGAATCTTTAATATTGGGAATATGCAATCGGCAGGGCATTATTACCGCGGCAGCTACTACCGGTCCGGATAATGAACCCCTGCCCGCCTCGTCTATTCCAGCAACTAGAGAGTATCCTTCGTTCTTTAGTTGATTTTCATATTGATAAAGGTTGTAAATCCTTATTCTTTCTTTATACAATTTTTCAATTTTTCTCTGGTAACCACAAAAGATTGATTTTGTTATTTTTACTTTTCTGTTTTCCAACTTAATCAGCATATATTATCTTTTTTCTTTAACTGTACTGCTCTTTCCTACCCTGTCTCTCAGATAATATAATTTTGCTCTTCTGGTTTTCCCTTTTTTTAGAACCACTGTTTTTACAATATTCGGTGAATGCAGTTGAAATATTTTCTCTACTCCAACGCCTTTGGATATTTTTCTTACCGTGAATGTTTCCTTGCTTCCACCATGCTTTTTGGCTATAACTATTCCTTTAAAAACTTGTACTCTTTCCCTGGTTCCTTCAATAATTTTTTGGTGTACTTCGACTGTATCACCAGATACAAACTCGTTATTCTCTTTTTTTGATTGTTCTTCTTCCAATTGTTTAATATAATCTACCATAAAAATCATCCTTCCTATTTTTTTCTAATTTAATTATTATACCTTAATCTTGATTAATATTCTTTTCTATTTCTTTAAGCAAATCTAAATCTTTTTTAGATAATTGTTTATTTGCAAAAATTTCTGGTCTCCTAATTAAAGTTCTTAGCAGAGACTGTTTTCTTCTCCATTTTTCAATTTCCTTATGATTACCCGAAAGCAATATTTCCGGAACTTCAAAACCTTTAAACTCATCAGGTCTTGTATAGTGAGGATAATCAAGAAATTGATTATAGAATGAATCATTGACCATTGATTCTTCTTTGCCCAAAACCCCTGGTATCATTCTTGAAATTACATCCACCATCAACATAGCGGGTAATTCTCCTCCGCTAACTACGAAATTGCCGATTGATACTTCCTCTGCATCAAGAAGTTGTGATATCCGTTCGTCTATACCCTCATATCGACCGCAAATAATTAATAATCTTTTTTCTTTCGACAAATCCTTGGCCATTTTCTGGTTAATGATTTTTCCTTGAGCAGAAGTAATGATAATTTTTAAGGGTAACAAGGATTTTTCTTCTTTTATCACCTCTACAGCATCCCAAATTGGCTGAGGTTTTAGAACCATACCAGGACCGCCACCGTAAGAATAATCGTCTACAGTCTTATGTTTATCTGTGGTAAAATCCCTCAGATCAATTAGATTTATTTTGATTAATCCTTTTTCCTGGGCTCTTTTTAATATACTTTCGGAAAAGGGACCTTTAAACATGTTGGGGAAAATAGTTAATATATTAATTTCCAGACAATCATTTTTCATATTAATCCATCTACCATATCTATGGTAATTCGTTTTTTTTCTAAATCGATGTTTTTAACAACCTCATGAATAGCGGGGATAAATAATTCCTCTTTATCCTCTTTTTTTACTATATACACATCGTTGCTGCCCGTGCTTATGATATTTTCAACTTTTCCAAGAAATATATTATCTTCGGTATACACTTCCAGGCCAATTATCTCATACACAAAATAAGTGTCTTTTGGTAATTTTACAGCATTTTCCCTTTCAACTTCAAGATAAGACCCAACTATCATCCTGGCGTCATTGATATTTTCTATATCTTCTGATTTTAAAATAACCATATTTCCCTTGAATCTTATTTTTTCTATATTTAAAGTTTTTCGGTTAATGTTCTTTCTTATAAAAATACTGGTTATATTTTTAAATCTATCGGTTGAATCTGTAAGAGGTAGTACTTTAAATTCCCCTTCATTGCCTTGTGTAGAAACCACTTTACCAATCGTAATAAATTCGTCACTCAAAAAAATATCTCCTTAATTCGTGTTTCGTATTTCTTGAAAACCAGCGTATAGCGTATAGAAATAATTATATAATATTATAGCATTTAGTATATAGTGAAAAACTAAAAACGCTAAACGCTCCACGGTAGTTTCATTCACTAACGACTAATTCTACTCGATTATTTCAATAACTACCCGTTTATCATCCTTTTGCGCTGCAGCATTTACTACAGTCCGAATTGACTTTATATTTCTGCCCTGCCTTCCGATTACCTTACCTATATCATTAGAATTAACCTTTACTTCAAATATTGATGTTTTTTCACCGATGATTTCATTTATCTCTACTTTATCAGGGCTGTCTACTATTCCTTTTATAATTAATTCGATAAGTTCTCTCAAAATTTTCCCCTCATATTCACACTACTTATTTAATATTCCTTTCTTCTTAAATAAATTTTTTACTGTTTCCGAAAGTTGAGCACCTTTCTCAATCCATTTCAAACTTGCTTCCTGGTCTATTTCAAAAACATAAGGATCAGAAAGTGGTTGATAGTATCCTAATTGCTCTATAAATTTAGCATTACAAGCTCTTCTCGAATCAATCACCACTACCTTGTAAAAAGGTTTCTTCTTGCCACCTTCTCTTCTAAGTTTAATTACTACTGACATCTATTTTGCCTCCATTTTATTATTTACATTTTATTTTTCTATATCTTTTAAGTACTTCCTATTTTCTTTTATCTTTTGGTTTTTCTGAATTCTTGTTTCTATCTCCTGACTTCTATTTTTCTTACTAAACATTATTGCATATTTCTTCATTTGTATCCGGTCTTCTTCTTTCCTAACTATACGCTATACGCTGTACGCTATATTTAATTAAAGGAAAAGTTCTTTAATTTTTGTCCTTTTTTAAACATTTCTTTTAGCTGAAAAAACTGCTTCAACAATCTATTTATATCTGAAAGCTGTGTTCCGCTCCCTCTGGATATTCTTTTTCTTCTGCTTCCGTTAATTATTGAAGGATTTTCTCTTTCTGCAACAGTCATAGAGCCTATTATAGCTTCAATTTTTTTTAATTCACCCTCTCTATCTCCTAATTTTGCGATATCGATTCTATTTTTTAAATTATTAAATCCTGGGACCATATCCATAATCTGATCCACTGAACCAATATTTTTCATTTTTTTTAATTGTAGATAAAAATCATTTAAATCAAAATCACGATCCTTCATCTTTCTATCTAATTTTTCTAATTCATCCTTATCATAAGCAGTCTCAACTTTTTCTATCAATGTTAGGACATCACCCATTCCCAATATTCGAGAGGCCATTCTTTCTGGATGAAAAGGTTGAAAATTATCTACTTTTTCACCAATTCCTATAAATTTAATGGGCACTCCCAGAACCTTTTTTAAAGATAAGGCTACTCCTCCCCGGGTGTCACCGTCCAATTTGGTCAAAATAATTCCATTTGTTTTAATTGTATTACAAAACACTTTGGCTGAATTTACAGCATCCTGTCCAGCCATGGCATCTACTATCAATAATTTTTCCTGAAGAGGAATATTATTATCGATTTCTTGTAGTTCGCTCATTAGCTTCTCATCTATATGTAATCTTCCGGCAGTATCAATGATCAATACATCATGATTCCTTTTAGATGAATATTTTATAGCAGCCTTAATAATATTAAGCGCATTTTCATTTCTCCCTATAGAAAAAACCGGTAAATTTGATTTTTCACCCAATACCTGCAATTGTTCTATAGCTGCAGGTCTGTATATGTCTGTTGCTATCAAAAGTGGTTGGTGTCCCTTTTTTCTAAAGTAGTCTGCCAATTTTACCGCTGTAGTAGTTTTACCTGTTCCCTGTAATCCTACCAGCATAATTATGGTTGGGGGAGCAGAACTCAGTTTAATGTCATTTTGTTTGGACCCTAATACTTCAGTTATCTCGCCATTAACAATTTTGATAATTTGTTGAGCAGGAGTTAGGCTTTCAGATATTTTTTCCTGCTCAATTTTATCATGTAAAATGTTTATGAATTCTTTAACTACTTTATAGTTTACATCTGCTTCTAAAAGAGCAATACGAATTTCATGAAGACAACTTTTTATATCGTTTTCACTTAATTTTCCTTTATTTCTTATATTGTTAAATATTGCATGGAACTTATTCGTCAAGCTGGTAAACATAAAAAAAATAACCCCTCTTATCTTCGTTTCATTTATTATTTTCTATTTCCGTGAAAATTCCCCTATAAGTATATAGAAAATTATCATTAGTGTCAATCAAGAAGAGCCTTAACAAATTTATCAGCTTCAAAATTATATAGATTAGTTAATTTTTCTCCACAGCTAATTAATTTAACCGGGATATCTAAATCTTTCTTTATAGCAATTACTATCCCTCCCTTTGCTGTTCCATCCATTTTGGTAAGAGTAATTCCGGTTACTTCCAAAGACTTGTTAAATGATTTTGCTTGAGCTATAGCGTTCTGTCCCATTGTGGCATCAATAGTTTGCAATATTTCCAAAGAAGAATTATTCACTTCTTTCAGGATTACTCTTTTTATTTTTTCTAATTCATTCATTAAATTTACTTTGGTATGGAGTCTTCCGGCAGTATCGATAATTACAACATTCTTTTTTCGAACTCGAGCAGTACTGAGCCCGTCATATACAACTGAAGCCGGGTCGGCACCTTCTTTGGTATTTATCATCTCCACTCCCACTTTATCAGCTATAATTTTAAGCTGCTGTATTGCTGCTGCTCTGAAGGTATCTGCGGGGATTAACAAAATATCTTTATTTATACTTTTTAATTGATAAGCAATCTTGCCCGCAACTGAAGTTTTCCCTGAGCCGTTTACGCCTACCAACATTATTATATTCAATCCTTCATCATTAATTTTGAAATCTGACGCAGTTGAATTTAATAAATCTACCAGGATACATTTCAATTTTTCCTTGAAAAATGTAAAATTATTTTCCTTGTATTCCTTAAAATTAATTTGCTTAAATCCTTCCACGATCTCTTTGGTAGCAGAGGTTCCTAGATCAGATAAAATTAGCAATTCTTCTAATTTCTCTAAAAAATCTGATTTATCCTTAGAACTGGTAAATAAGAATTCTAATTTATTCGCCAGTGCTATTCTTGATTTATATAGCCCTACTTTAAATTGAAGTAATATATTTTTTACATTCATTGCTTTTTATTATTCACTTTTAGTTATTTTTCCAATTTTACTGAAACTAATTTGGAGACACCCGATTCTTCCATGGTTATCCCGTATAATGTATCTGCTGATTCCATTGTGGTCTTTTGGTGGGTGATGATAATCAATTGTGATTGATTTAAATCTTCTCCTCTTAATATATTTACAAGCTTTTCGGCATTTGTATCATCTAGAGATGTGTCTATTTCGTCAAAAAGGCAAAATGGACTGGGATTTGCTTTCCATAAGGCTAATAAAAGTGCTATGGCAGTTAAAGCTTTTTCTCCGGAGGATAATAGTTCGATATTTTGTGTTTGCTTTCCCGGGGGTCGTGCAATTATCTCTATTCCGGAGTTTAATATATCTTTATCGTAATCAATAATTAATCTTCCTTCACCACCGGAAAATATTTTTTTAAATATAGTATTAAAGTATGCCTTTACCTGGTTAAATGTTCCTTTGAATCTTTCTGTGGCAATTTGATCAATCTTCGAAATGATTGCTTCCAGAGATTTTTTAGCCTGGGATATGTTGTTGTATCTTTCGCATAGAGAATCATATCTCTGTAACTGGCTAAGGTATCTATTTTCGGCTTCAAAATTTATCCTCCCCATGTTTAGAATATCATCTCTTAAAATATCTATTCTCTGATTAGCTTCTTTTTGCGAACCGGATATATTTTTGTATAATTCTAATTTCTTCAAAGGTAAGTTAAAATTTTTACTTGTTTCGTACTCAATATTATCGTACTTTTCTTGATATTGGACTTTCAACATTTCCTCTCTATGTTGATTTTCTTTAATTGATTCATAATGCTTTTGTCTATTAATCTTAATCTCTTGAATATTGCCTAGCAAATTATATTTATTTTGCATATTTTCTTTTATCTCTTCGGTTTTCTTAAAAACAGAAGGATTGTTCACATCCAAACCTTTTATCTGAATATTATATTCCTTAATCTCCTTTAAGAGATTGTTAAGTTTTCCACGATATTCTTTAATGATATTTTCCTTTTCTTTTAAGTTGGCCAGATGTTCTTCTTCGTATTCGGAAATATTTTCAGCCTTTTCCTTTAGGTTAAGCAGTTTCTCTTTATTTATAATAACAGTATTTTTAAAATCATTTATTTCTTTGGAAAGTTTATCTATACGGCTGTTACTTCTCTCGGCAATTTGAGTAATCATTTTTGCATTCTGATTAATACTTTTACTATATTCGGAAATAATCTTATAATTTTTTTCGAATATTTGGTATTTATTCGAGATATTTTCCTTCTCTTTTAAAATACTATTCTCTTCAATAAAAATATCCTTTAAATTATCTTTCAATTCATTGATAGAAATCGTGATTCGATTTAAGTTATCACTATTACTAATTGCATCTTTTTCATTATCCTGTAACAATCTTTTTATTTTCTCATTTTCCTCCAACAGGGAATTATAAATATTGTTATCTTCCTCAAAAATATCATCATTTTTGTTAATTTTTATTTTTAAATTCTCTATTTCTCTATCTAATTCCCTAACCTCTTTTTCAATATAATAGAAACCTTCCGGAGAATTTTTTAAACTTGAACGAATATCTATCGAGCCATCTATGTTTATTACCATGCCATCCATAGAAATTATCCTATATTCCCCGAAATATTGATTCGCGGTATCAAGGGCAGTTTTAGCATCTTCAACTATTAATATATTACCCAGTAAAACATTAAATAGATTTTTATGTTTTTGGGAGTAGTTTATCAAATTGTTAGCAAAACCACAAATGCTTTTATTATCAAATTTTATCCGGTTATTAGAAAATGCTTTATTCTTTTCTATTAAATCCAAGGGTATTAATTTAATCTCACCTAATTCATCTTCAGATAAAGCATTAATTATATTTAAAGCCGTAGAAATATTCTTAATTACAATCGAATTGAAGCTTTCCTGTAAAGCAATTTCCATCACTTTTTCATATTTTTCAGGAATACTATCAATAAGCTTTATAAGTTTTTCACAAATCTCATTGGGATATTTCTGGCAGTACCCGGAATAAAACATTTCTACCTTTTGTCTATTTTTATTTCCACCGGAAGAAATCGATTTTTTTATAAAATCTCTTCTTTCTTCTTTTATATTAATGGTATTTTTATCTCTTTCCAACTCCACCTGTAGTCTTTTTAAAATACCTTCCATCTCTTTTATCTTTTTTTCATTTGATTTAAAACATAGCTCATTTTCATTTTTTCTGTATTCTCCAGCAATTTTCCGGTAATCATTCTCTTTCGCTACCATGCTTCCTAGTTTATTTTCAAAGGATATTCTTTTTTTTCTAATTTTTTCCAGATTTGCATCCAGGATATTTAAAGTAGTTCTATATTTTATTTCTGCTTCCTTTAATAATAATTCCTTTTTTGATATCTTTTCCGAAATCAAATTTGAATTGCTCTCTAAAATACTAAGCGAATTGGTAAATTTTGATATATTCTTAAATTCTATTTCTAAATCGGTTATTTTTTTATTGATACCTTCTAATTTTTTAATTATCTCCGCGGCTCTTAGGTTTGCTTCTTCCTTATTTTGTTCACAAACGGTAATTTTTTGGGAAATGCTTGAAACTTCCTTTTTTAAATCAATTAATCTTTTTTCAACATCGATTTTCTTTTGCAATCTTAGATTCAATTCACCCTGAAGAATTTTTTTCTTATTTCCTAATTCATAATTTTCATATTTACATTTTTCTTGTTCTTTTTTTAAATTGTCTAATTCAATCTTCAAAGAATTAATTTTTAATTCGTCCGTCTCAATGTTTTTGGTAATTCTATCTTTTTCTTTTTCGTATTGTTCAAAATTTTTCTTTATTCTGGATAAATTTGTTTTGCATAGATTATATTTTTGATAGATTAAAAATAATTCTAGATTTTTTATTTCTTCCTGAGAAACTTTATAATTTTTCAAATGTGTTGCTTCTTCTTCCAGTACTATTAACTGATTTTTAATTTCGGAAGTTATGTTGCTGATTTTATCTAGATTATTATCGATTACTTCTATCTTTTTTAAAGCTTTTTGTTTTTCATGTTTATATTTAGAAATGGAGGCAGCCTCTTCAAATAAAAAACGTCGTTCAGATGGTTTTGCGCTTAAAATAAGATCTACTTCTCCCTGGGCAACTATGGAATAGGCATTTTTGCTCAATCCGGTATTCATAAATAATTCTTGAATATCTTTCAGTTTGCAAGGGATTCCATTAATGAAATTTTCCGTTTCCCCGGAGCGATAAATTCTTCTTTTAATATTTATCTCTTCCCAATCCACCTGAAGAACCTTCTCAGAGTTATTAAGAGTTAGTGAAACTTCTGCCATATTTAAAGGTTTTTCTGTATGGTTTCCTGAAAAAATAATATCTGTAAGATGTTTTCCTCGTAATGATCTGATATTCTGTTCACCTAACACCCATCTAACTGCATCGGTAATATTGCTTTTTCCGCATCCATTTGGACCGACTATTGCGGTTACGCCGGAATTGAATGACAGTTCTATTTTTTTTCCGAAAGATTTAAATCCATGAACTTCCAGTTCTTTTAAAAACACTATTTTCCCTCAATATATTACTTTCAATTTTTTTAAAGCGCTCTTTGCAGCATCCTGCTCTGCTTCTTTTTTATTCTCGCCGACACCCGTTCCATAGGTAATTTTATTAAGGTTTACTTTGACACTAAATATCTTTTTATGGTCCGGCCCTTTTTCCTTAATCAGACTATATTCGGGTAAACATTTCATCTTTTTTTGAGATATTTCTTGCAATAAAGTTTTAAAGTCTTCTTCGTATTTTCCCTTTACAAAGAGTTCAATTTCTTTTTTTAGAAACGGTAAGACAATTTTTTTAGTTTTTATAAGACCACTATCTAAATATATTGCCCCTAGTACTGCCTCAAAACAATCAGCAAGAATAGATAGTTTTTTTCTTCCTCCGGTTAAATCTTCTCCTCTTCCTAAAATAATATACTTTCCCAGAGAAAGATGATTAGCCCATTTAGCAAGGGAATCTTTACTAACAATAATAGATTTAATTTTAGTTAGCTTACCTTCTGAAAAAGATGCCAATTTACGGTAAAGATACTCAGTTACAATTAAATCTAAAATAGCATCACCCAAAAATTCTAATCTTTGGTTATTGTCTATTTTATCGTTTAATTTTCTATTTTGGAATGAAGGGTGGGTTAATGCTTTCTGAAGAAGGGCTTTATTTTTGAATTCATAATTTAACTTCTTTTCTAAATCCTTCTCTTTTTTCAATATCATTATATCCTTTATTATTTAATGGTTAGCCAAGAAACCTGGCGAATAGCGTTTAGTGTATAGGAATAAGTAGATAACATTATCGTATTTAGTTTATAGCGAAAAACTAAAAGCACAAAACGCAAAACCATAGCTCAAAATTCAAAATTTACAAAAATAGTTTTGGGTTTAAATTATGGTTTTCCGCTTTCCGCTTTAATTTTTCAATTTTTATTATACACTAAACGCTCCACGTTATTCTTTATATTTTCCTAAAACAATTACTCCATTATGCCCACCGAAGCCGAATGAATTGGAGATAGCGTAATTAACTATTTTCTTTTCACTTTTATTCGGCACATAATACAGGTCACAATCCGGATCGGGAGAGCTATAATTTATTGTGGGAGGGATAAGGTTATTTTTTATGGTAAGGACGGTAGCAATAGCCTCAGCCCCACCGCTTGCCCCCAGCAGATGTCCGGTCATAGATTTGATAGAACTTACCTTTAAATTATTGGCATGCTCGCTAAACACTCTTTTCAACGCCAGGGTTTCCAATTTATCGTTTAAGGGAGTGGAAGTTCCATGAGCGTTAACATAATCTATCCGGGAAGGCTCTATTTTTGCATCTTCCAGGGCGATTTCCATCGCTCTTGCTGCCGTCTCTCCTTCAGGTGCGGGAGCAGTAATATGGTAAGCGTCAGCAGTCATACCAAAGCCAAGTATTTCGGCATAAATATCAGCATTTCTCTCTTTTGCGTGTTGTAAAGTTTCCAGGATCAATATTCCGGCACCTTCTGCCATGACAAATCCGTCTCTCTCATTGTCGAACGGCCTGGAAGCACGACTGGGATCATCATTTTGAACGGATAGGGCTCTCATTTTACAAAACCCAGCTAAAGCCATAGGGGTAATTGCAGCTTCCGTACCTCCACTAATAATTATCTGAGCATCCCCATGTTGTAAAAGTTTGAAAGCCATACCAATTGAATGTGTAGATGATGCGCAAGCAGTAGTAATAACTTCATTAGGTCCTTTAGCACCGATTTTTATAGCTATTTCACCTGCGGATATGTTGGAAATCATCATTGGTACAAAAAATGGGCTTACTCTTCCCGGTCCTTTTTCCAATAATATTTTATGTTGCTTTTCAAATGTTCCTATACCGCCTATGCCTGAACCAATTATAACTCCCGTTGAATAGGAATTCTTTTCAGTAATTTTTAATCCCGCATCTTCGAGCGCCAACATAGTAGCCACAATTGAAAACTGAGTACCTTTATCCATTCTTTTTGCTTCTTTGACAGATATGTAATTCGAATAATCAAAATTTTTTACTTCTGCTGCTATTTTGGTAGGATATTCCTGAGTATCGAAATAACTAATCATATCGATACCGCATTTTCCCTGTATTAAGGATTCCCAAAATTTATTTTTTCCAATTCCTACAGGAGTAACCGGACCTAATCCGGTGATTACCACTCTATTATTCATTATATTATTTACCACTTTCATTAATAATTTTTTATAGTAAAGTTACAATTTAATTAAGGGTCGGATAATATTCCGACCCTTAATTATTTAGAGGTCAATCTTGATCTCCAAGTATTTATCTTAATACATATCTCTTAAAAAATAAATATAAAAAAATATTTATACATATTTTAGGTTTATATTTTTTATTTATTTAAGTATTTAATCGCATCTCCAACAGTCTTCATCTTTTCCGCATCTTCATCTGGAATTTCTATATCAAATTCTTCCTCAAAAGCCATTATAAGTTCAACTATATCTAAAGAATCTGCACCGAGATCATCAACAAAAGAAGAATTTTCAGTAATTTTGCTTTCATCAACTCCTAATTGATCTACGATTATCTTTTTTACTCTATCCATAGACTCCATTCTATTCTTCACCTCCTTTCACATTACCATACCGCCATCGACATTTATAACTTGCCCCGTAATATAATTTGCTACATCAGAAACTAAAAAATGCACCACCTTGGCGATATCTTCCACAGAGCCCAATCTTTTCAGGGGAATGCGCTGTTGGAGGTCATGTCTAACTTTTTCCGGTAATTTTTTAGTCATAGCAGTTTCGATAAATCCGGGTGCGATAGCATTTACATTTATATTTCTTGATGCAAGTTCTTTTGCTGCTGATTTGGTTAATCCTATTATGCCTGCTTTTGATGCGGCATAATTAACCTGTCCGATATTTCCCACTAATCCGATAACTGAGGATATATTTACAATTTTATCAGTGCTCTTTTGTTTCATCATATATTTTGCCACAGCTTTGCAACAATTAAAAGTACCTTTTAGGTTTATTTTTATAACTGCATCCCAATCTTCTTCTTTCATCCTGATTAAAAGAGAATCACGGGTGATTCCAGCATTATTAACCAATATATCTATCTTTCCAAATCTATTTATAATATCTTTTACCATTTTTTCGACTTCGTTGAATAAAGTTATATCCGCTCTTATTCCAAGAGAGTTATTACTAATTTGCCTTACCTCTTCCAGAGTTTTATCAATTTCAATTTTCGGTAAAATATCATTTATAACTATGTTTGCTCCATGATTGGCCAGGGCTAAGGCAATAGCCTTACCTATCCCCCGAGCCGATCCGGTAATTAAAGCAACCTTCCCTGTTAGTCCCATTTTATAAGACCTCCCCCATTTTTTCAACTACATTTTGAAGCGAATTTGAATCAAATACATTAAAAATATTAGATTCGGGAATAATTTGTTTAATTAATCCTTTCAACACTTTCCCGGGGCCTACTTCTATGAAATAATTAATGCCTTCGGAATTCATTCTTAATATTGAGTCAACCCATTTTACAGGATGAGTCATTTGATTGATTAGAGCTGACCTAACCTCTTCTTTATGGTAAATATAATCCGCACTAACATTGCAGCTTACAGGTATTTTAGGATTATCTATTCTTATTTTTTCTAAATATTTTGCTAAATTTTCTTTGGCCGTCTCCATAAATGTTGAATGAAAAGGAGCACTTACTTTTAAAGGTATCGCCATCCTTGCTCCTTTCTCTTTGGCCATTACGGATAGTTTTTCCAATGCTTTAATTTCACCGGAAACTACAATCTGAGTTGGAGAATTATGATTGGCAATTTCTACTATCCCGATATCTTTAATTTTTTCACACATCTCACTTATCTCATCTTTTTCTAGTCCGATAATTGCCAGCATTGAGCCAACTCCTGCGGGAGTTGCATTCTGCATATATTCTCCCCTTTTTCTTACTAACTTCACTGCATCTTCGAATTTAAGAGCAGAACTAGCCACCAGTGCAGAATATTCTCCCAGGCTATGTCCGGCAACTATAGAAGGTTTAATTTTATTTTTTCTTAACAATTTACACAAAATTGTGCTGATAGTTAAAATTGCCGGTTGAGCATTAATCGTACTTTTTAATTCGTCCTCCGGTCCTTCGAAGCAGATTTTACCAATATCTACTCTTTCTTCTTTAAGAGCGTTATTGGCTTTATTAAGTAAAATTTCTGCTTCCGAATAATTTTCTATTAAATCTTTTCCCATTCCTATTTTTTGAGAACCTTGACCGGGAAAAACAAAAGCTATTTTGTTCATATTTTATTCCTAACCCTTCTTATTTAAATCTTTTAGTACCTGAAAAAAGTAGTATTCTTCCTTTTGTCTAATTACTCCGCTAAAGTTTACACTAACTCAGAGTTTTTAATGTTTTACCATTTTAATACAATAGTTCCATAGGTAAGGCCGGCACCGAAGGCAGTCAGTACTACGATATCGCCATTTTTAATCTTGCCTTCTTCTACTGCTTCATCAAGAGCAATCATAACCGAAGCAGCCGAGGTATTTCCATATTTATTTAAATTTACAAAAACTTTATCTTTATTTATTTT
>RRYU01022181.1_pt1 | contig 35474 bp, 37 predicted proteins | sample 2162651 | NCBI WGS metagenome assembly RRYU01 (sample SAMN10267283, study PRJNA491782) | microbial mat metagenome | isolation source: biomat in the production well | place: Japan: Minami-Kanto gas field, natural gas well KTG3 | collected 2017-06 | reverse complement strand
AACCGAAATACGATGTGTTTCTTCAGATACTACTACAACCAATGCATCAGTTTCTTCAGATAATCCTAATGCCGCTCTATGTCGCGTTCCCATCTCGGGATCTATCATCGTACTTTCGGTTACAGAGAATGGTCGACTAGTAAATCTTGGTCAAGATGAAATGGCTTTAAGACGCTTCTTAAATGAACGCTTATTTATTTCATCAGGGGATTGAGAAAGTTATAAAGAGTTGACCAATTAATTATAAATAAAATCATATATACTGAATTAAATACATGATTTAATAGTTATCGCAAAATGAAAAACTTATGCATAACTTTTTTGAGTATTTTTTCCATTATTTTTAGCCAGCAAACTAGCTACAGCGATGCTTTTTTAAATATTGGAGCTTCTTCCCGCTCAGTAAGTTTAGGAAGATCTGTTGTTGCTCTACCACAAAATGTTGGTGGATTATTAGTTAATCCATCTGCCACTGCCTTCTTGCAAAATGAAACTTTAATTGGAATGTATGTTAATCAATTTGAGTTAGCCGAGTATTTTGCCATGGGATATTCTCACCCTACAAAAAAAGGTTACCAATGGGGGATTTATGGTATAAATTTATCAGTAAATGATATATTTGAACGTCCGGATGTTCAGTTAATTACCGATTTAGAAACTAGACGTGATTCAATCAGGGCTTTAGTCGCTCGCGGATTTAATACTTTCAGCACTCGTGAGTCAGCTTTGATAGTCAATTTATCAAAAAATATTGAATATAACCTCGACCTTGGTTGGAGATTATCTGATATCCCTTTAAAAATTCCATTCGGATTAAATGTAAAATTATTACAAAAAGATTTATATCAAGTGGAAGGACGTGGAATTGGCGTAGACCTGGGAGGAATGGTTCTATTTGATTTAGAACATTTATTTTTAATTGATTGGTTAGATGAATTCGCATTTGGTTTGGCACTCAATAATATTTTTAATACAAGAATTTATTGGAGTTCAGAAGAAAGAGATGATATCCCAACTCAATTAATCGCCGGAATTGGATATTTTCAAACTTTTGATAATCTGCCGATAAAATATACACTTCTTTGGCAGAAAAATTCACTGTATAAAGGCGATTTTCAATATGGAGGTGAGTTGTCACTTTTTGACATCATAAATGTCAGAGGTGGTTTTAATTATGGATACCTACAAGGAGGAGTTGGCCTTACATTTAACAATTTACGAGTTCCATTTGGTCTTGATTATAGCTTTTCAAATCATGATTTGGGGAATGCTCATAGAATTGGAGGCTGGATAAGTTTCTAGAGTTGTTTGGACTGTTAGAGTTAATAAAAACTTAGAGGTACTTATAATTTTATAAAAAAGTGTCGGCAATATATTATAATAAAGGAATGTAGAATTCAGCTATTATTTCCTAATTTTCAGTAATGAATATAACCGAATTAAAAGATATATTTAATAAAACAGAATTGAAATATAATGAGTTGCGGAGGCATCTTTGACTTTAAACTCAAGGAAGCGACTTTAACCAAATTACAAAAAGAATCAACAGTATCAAATTTCTGGAACGACAGTCAAAAAGCATCCGCTGTCCTGAAAAAAATATCACTTATTGAAAAAGAATTAGAAACATGGCAAGATTTGGAGAGACGCTATAGCGATTTAGAAGTATTATTTGAATTCGCCGAATCCGATGAAGCATCAGAATCGGACATCGAAAAAGAACTCTCCGAATATGAATCTGCTGTAGACGAGATTGAATTAAAATTAAAACTTAGCGGTGAACAAGATACATCCGATGCAATACTAACTATTCATCCCGGGGCAGGCGGTACTGAAAGTCAAGATTGGGCTGATATGCTCTATCGATTATATTCGCGATGGATTGAGCGGAAAGATTTCAAAAAGGTGATTTTAGACTATCAACCGGGGGACGAAGCCGGTATTAAAGATATAACAATGGAGATACGTGGTGATTATGCTTATGGATTATTAAAAGCAGAAGCCGGAGTACATCGCTTAGTTAGAATTTCACCATTTGATGCCAATAGCCGTAGACATACTTCTTTTGCATCAGTATTTGTTTATCCGTTATCGGACGAAGAAATAGAAATTGATATGAATCAGTCCGATTTGCGTATTGATACATATCGTGCGAGCGGAGCAGGAGGACAGCATGTAAATCGAACAGATTCAGCTGTACGTATTACACATGTACCGACCGGAACTGTTGCTCAATGCCAAAATGAACGTTCACAGCATAAGAATAAAGCGCAAGCAATGAAGGTACTAAAAGCTCGTCTACTACAATTAGAGCTTGAAAAGGAAAGTGAAGCAAACCAAGTACTCGAAGATCAAAAAATGGATATCGGATGGGGAAGTCAGATTCGGTCATACGTTTTTCATCCATATAACATGGTAAAGGATCATCGAACAAAAGTAGAAACCGGGAACGTGCAAGCAGTAATGGATGGTGAAATTGACCAATTTATACAAGCTTGGTTAGTACAACAAATTGATAATAAATGATTTATAAGGAATTTAAATGACTGAAGAGCATAGCAGTTTAAAACAAATAATTGATTTTCGCTTAGAAAAATTAGATAAACTTCGTAATAATGATGTCAATCCCTATCCGTATAAATATTCAGTTTCGCATAAAAGTATTGATATTTTGAATAATGCTGCAGAATTGGATGGAAAAACTGTTTCAGTTGCCGGTAGAATTATGTCACTCAGGAAAATGGGGAAGGCAGCATTTTGCCATTTGCAAGACGTTAAAGGTAGAATTCAAATTTATGTTAAACGTGATGATGTTGGAACTGATTCTTATGACAATTTTAAACTATTGGATATTGGTGATTTTTTAGGGGTTGAAGGTTATGTATTTAAAACTCAGACCGGTGAAACTTCAGTTCACGCAAACAAATTAACTATTTTATCAAAAAGCATTCGTCCAATTCCAATTGTAAAGGAAAAAGAAGGTGAAGAATTTGATTCATTTGTGGATAAGGAGCAGCGGTATAGAAATCGGCATTTGGATTTAGCCGTAAATCATGAAGTAAAAGAAACATTTATTAAACGTGCTAATATAATATCATCCATTAGAAAATTTCTTGATAAGGATGGTTTTATTGAAGTAGAAACTCCAATACTTCAACCGTTGTATGGTGGCGCAAATGCAAGACCATTTGTAACGCATCATAATACCTTAGATCAACAATTATATTTACGAATAGCAGATGAATTATATCTAAAAAGATTGATAATCGGCGGTTTTGACAAAGTATATGAACTAGCAAAAAATTTTCGTAACGAGGGAATTGACCGTAATCATAATCCTGAATTTACATCATTGGAATTCTATCAAGCTTATGTTGATTATGAATATATGATGGACTTTGTAGAAAAACTACTTCGAGATGTTGCTTCTAAAATTGGTGATCAAAAAGTTGTTTGGGGAGATCTAAATATTGATTTATCAATACCGTTTGCTCGTAAACCAATCTTTGATTTGCTAAGTGAAGCAACCGGAACTGACATTTCTGAGTTAAATGAAAAAGATTTAATAGCTATTTGTGACAAATTTAATATTGATACGCCTCCTCAGTTAAATTATGGACAAATATTGGATCTACTAATGAGCAAACTCGTTGAGCCAAATCTCATCAATCCTACTTTTATTATTGATTATCCAAAAGCAATATCGCCATTGGCGAAGAAACATCGCAGAGGTAATCCTGAGTTGGTTGAGCGGTTCGAATTATTTATTGGAGGTATGGAATTTGCCAATGCGTTCTCAGAATTGAATGATCCCATTGATCAGCGCGAAAGATTTGAAAGCCAAGCAAAATTAAGTAAAGCAGGTGATGAAGAAGCTCATCCGGTTGATGAAAACTTCCTGCAGGCAGTAGAGTGTGGCATGCCACCAACAGGAGGTGTTGGAATAGGTATAGACCGACTAGTTATGCTTTTGACAAATAACAGATGGATTAAAGATGTGATTTTGTTTCCAACCCTCCGAGAACAAAATCTATAAGCTATACATAAACTAGGTGACAAATCAGCATTAGCTTATAACGATGTAAAATATTTTATTGAAATTAGTACGTCAAATAGCATTTCGCCATTTAAAAGCACCTCAAAAGGGTAGCTTTACCACCTTTGCAGCTATTTTAGCGATTCTTGGATTAGGTTTGGGTATTGCTGCATTAGTTTTAACATTCAGCATTCTGGAAGGATTCGAATCTACGATATCGGAAAAAATTGCACGGTTCGATGGGCATATTAGAATAGAGCATTTTATGAACCAAACACTTGCTGAACAAAATGCAGAATTAGATCGAGTACTACAAAAAAGTCCGGTTAAATATTCGATTTCATCGTATGTGCAAAGTCCGGCTTTGCTTAGAAAGGGGCAAAATGCTGAAGGAGTAATTGCGATTGGATTAAGCAAAACTGACAGAGATGCTCTATTATCTACCGTTGTTACGGAGGGTTCGACAGAACTAAAATCCCAATCTGTTATCATTGGAAAACGGTTAGCCGATGATTTGGATATATCGATTGGTAATAAAATTGTATTATTTGATTTACAATCTATAGGAAAGATTGCCGGTAATAATCGATTTCGGCAATTTACTGTTACCGGTCTTTTTCATTCTGGATTATTGGAGTATGATAAAACAGTAGTTTACATTGATATGGATGATGCTCAATATGTATTTAACTCAGAAGATAGAGTTAGCGGATATATGTTATTCACTAATGAGTTGAATGATGTTAAACCATTATATCGGCATTTAGAGGCTGAATTGGGCTATCCGTACTTTGTGCTTTCATGGATTGATAAACATAAAATATTATTTGATTGGATTAACCTGCAAAAATGGCCGATCCTGATAATTTTTGGAATGATATCTTTTGTTGGAATCGTAAATATTATTTCATCTCTATCAATGATTATATTTGAGAAAGTACGTGAAATAGGTACTTTAATTTCCCTTGGACTAAACAAAAAACAAGTTCGTAGGATATTTTTATTAGAAGGGCTCATAATTGGCGTATTAGGTTCAATATTAGGACTTATGATTGCAATTGGATTAGCAATTATTCAAATAAAATATCATATATTTACATTACTGGAAGACATATATTTCATGGATCATATACCGATTAAAATTAATTGGTTAAGTACCGTAATAATTATATCAATTGGAATATTAGCGGCGATAGTTGCATCAATTTGGCCCGTATATCGAGCAAGTAAAATTGATCCTGCTGAAGCCTTAAGATACGAATGAATTTTTCTACGTACATCGCAAAAAGATTTATGCTTGGGGGAAAAGGAGCAGGAACAAGCAGATTCACAGGTTGGATAGCAATTATTGGAATGGCGATTGGCTGCTTTGCACTTATCATTTCGATAGCAGTTTTAAATGGTTTTGAATTGCAGGTTGCGGAAAAAATAATCGGATTTGAAGGCGATCTTAGAATCTCAAAAATAAGCTCTGAAAATGAAAATGACGTTTATAATAATATAAAAAGTAATAAGAATATATCTCGATTCGTACCATTTATGGAGCGTAAGGGGATTGTTCTAACCAGAGACAACAATGTTAAAATGGTATCATTTAAAGCAGTGCCATTTGACCAAATCAATGAATTTTATAATTTGGGTCTTGACTCAATTGAGCTAAACGAAAATGATCCACAAATATATATCGGCTCGCTGTTGGCAGAAAGAATTAATGTAAAAGTCGGTGATAATATTAAGTTAATGAGTCCTATTGATAGTCCGATACAAATCGGTTTGCCCCGTATCTTGAATGCAGAGATTGCAGGAATATTTCAAATCGATGTGCTCGATTATGATGACCGAATCGTGTTCATTCCTCTAAAATATGGTAAACAATTATTTTTAAGAAAGAAATCTATTGATGGATTTGATACAAGACTTTTTAACAGGAATTATGTTGAAGACGTTAAGGTTGAAATACGAACACAATTTGGAGATGAGGTAAGAATTGAGAGCTGGGAAGACATTCATCAAGGATTATTTAATGCAATGCGGATGGAAAGGATTGGTGCAATAATAGTATTGAGCTTGATTATTTTAGTTGCTGCATTCAATTTAACCTCGACCTTGGTCTTGGTAACTTATCAAAAAATTAGAGAAATCGGCATATTAAGGACACTAGGTGTTTCGGCGATTGAAATAAAAAAAATAATTATAAAACAAGGTATTATCATCGGTGGAATCGGAGCTGTAGCTGGTATTTTGTTTAGTGTCGGGATTGTGATATTACAAAACTATTTTGGTTTTGTACCTCTTCCACAAAATATTTATGCATTCAATAAGTTACCGATGGTGTTAACAATTTGGGATATCATCTTAGTTCCGTTAATTGCATTTTTATTGATAATATTAGCGTCTTTTATTGCTGCAAGAAGAGCAATGTTGATTGAACCAAAGGAAGCGGTGCATTTAGAAAAATGATATTAGAAGCAAAAAATATTTATAAGTCATATAGTAATGGTGAAAAAAAATTAGCAGTGCTAACCGATTTAAGCATTGACATTAATAAGCAGGAAACTATTACCATTATGGGACCATCCGGTTCTGGTAAATCTACTCTTTTACATATTTTAGGTACATTGGATAAGCCCGATTCAGGAACACTGATAATCAATGGTTTTGATGTCAGCAAATTAAAAGAAGATAAGTTAGCGCTATTACGAAACCGTGAAATTGGCTTCATATTTCAATTTCATCATTTATTACCGGAATTTACAGCATTTGAAAATGTGCTTATCCCTGCACAAATTCTCGGTAATACCGATGACAAAATCAAGCGTGCTGACGAACTGTTTGATTACATCGGATTAATGGAACGTAAAGAGCATTATCCTTCACAATTGTCGGGGGGAGAACGTTTAAGAGTAGCCGTCTTACGAGCTCTGATAAATAATCCTTCTATAATATTTGCTGATGAACCTACCGGAAATCTTGATGTAGAGAATGCTCAAAAATTATTACAATTATTTAAGAATATTAGTGAAGATTTTGAACAATCATTAGTGATAACAACCCATAATGTACAAGTTGCTTCAATAAGTGATAGACAATTTATCTTAGATCATGGAGTCCTAACAAATAGGGATTAAGGGACTGGATTTAGCGGTAAAAAATTTATTATTAAATGTTAAATTTAAAGTTTTGAATTCCTGATTTTCCTAACAACTCTGCCAAATATAGATAATAATTTACGAACTCTGCCATATTGATAGATAAATCTTCTTGGCACATTAATTGTAATAAATATAGTGATTTATAAAATTTATTTAGGAGTATTTTAATAATGTCAAAAATTATAGGGATAGATTTAGGAACAACTAATTCCTGCGTAGCAGTTATGGAAGGTGGCGAACCAACAATTATCACAAGCCCTGAGGGTGGAAGAACGACCCCTTCAGTTGTAGCTTTTACAAAAAAAGAAGAAAGATTAGTCGGACAACCGGCAAAACGTCAAGCAGTAACAAATCCTCAAAATACGGTTTTTTCAATTAAACGTTTTATGGGACGTATGTTCAATGAAGTTGGCACAGAAATTACTGAAGTGCCATATAAAGTTGGAAAAACAAAATCAGGAGCAGTAACCGTTGAAGCTGGAGGAAAGGAATATACACCTCCGGAAATTAGTGCAATGGTCCTGCAAAAACTGAAACAAATGGCGGAAGATCATCTTGGAACAAAAATCACCGATGCGGTAATTACGGTTCCTGCCTATTTTAATGATTCACAGCGCCAGGCGACCAAAGATGCCGGAAAAATTGCCGGACTAAATGTGCGAAGAATTATAAACGAACCAACGGCAGCTGCTTTAGCCTACGGTTTAGACAAAAAGAAAGATGAGAAAATTGCCGTTTTTGATTTAGGTGGTGGTACATTTGATATTTCTGTTCTTGAATTAGGAGACGGAGTCTTTGAAGTCAAATCCACCAATGGTGATACTCACTTAGGGGGTGATGATTTTGATCAAAAGTTGATCGAATGGATAGCCGATGAGTTTAAGAAAAGCGATGGAATTGATTTACGGAAAGATCCGATGGCTCTACAGCGTTTAAAGGAAGCTGCAGAAAGTGCTAAAATGGAATTATCATCATCAAAACAAACAGAAATTAACTTACCGTTTGTCACGGCAGATTCCTCCGGTCCACGACATTTGAATATGTCTTTAACTCGCGCAAAATTTGAAGAACTGACTAAAGACCTACTAAATCGGACAATTGAACCTTGTAAAAAAGCGTTAAAAGATGCAAAACTTACCGCTGCTGATATTGACGAAGTTATTTTAGTAGGTGGATCAACTCGTATTCCAAAGATACAAGAAATTGTAAAAGAAATTTTTGGTAAAGAGCCAAACCGAAGCGTGAATCCCGATGAAGTTGTTGCATTAGGTGCTGCAATTCAAGGTGGAGTTCTCGCTGGTGATGTTGATGACATACTTCTTTTGGATGTTACACCATTATCGCTTGGAATTGAAACATTAGGAAATGTTTCAACTACTTTAATTGAACGGAACTCAACAATACCAACTAAGAAATCACAAGTATTCAGTACGGCGGCAGACAGTCAAACAACAGTAGAGATTCATGTTTTACAAGGTGAACGACAGATGGCAGTTGACAATAAAACAATTGGTAGATTTCATTTAGACGGAATACCTCCGGCACCGCGTGGAATACCACAAATTGAAGTAACGTTTGATATTGATGCAAATGGAATACTTAATGTAAATGCCAAAGACAAAGCAACGGGCAAAGAACAGAGTATCCGCATTGAAGCATCTAGTGGTTTATCCGATGAGGAAGTCGAAAAAATGGTAAATGATTCAAAGAAGTATGAATCTGAGGACAAAAAGAAACGTGAAGAAATAGATTTAAGGAATCAATCTGAGCAATTGGTATACCAAACTGAAAAAAATATAAAAGAATACGATGACAAACTTGATGAAACCGATAAAAAATCATTAGCAGATGCAGTTGAAAAATTAAAGACCGCGAATGGTGGTTCAAATATAGATGATATTAAATCTGAGATGGATAATTTGAATAAGATATGGTCGAGTTTAGCAACAAAAATGTATGATACTGCCAAAACAGCTGAGGAACCAAAATCTGATGATTCTGAACCTAAGAAGTCCGGTAAAGGTAAAAAAAGTGAAGATGAAATAGAAGATGCGGATTTCGAAGTAGTAGATTAGGATTTTAATAATATAAATAAAAAAAGCGTTCATGTACTTATGGACGCTTTTTTGTATGTTGAACTACTCTGTGGTAATGTTGTAAACTTGTATATTACAAATACTGATAATGAAGACCTTTATCAAGATCATTTTATTGATACTAATTCCGTTGTTTGGAGCATTTATTCTATCCTACCCCGGCGTATGGAAATATAGAATTGAAAACATATTAAATCGGAAGATATTAAAAGAGAGTGGATGGCAGATATCGATTGGAGAATTAAGCGGACATCTATTTAGGCAGATAGATAGTAAAAATATCGAAATTATACATGAAGACGGGAACCGGATTTTTGTACCGGAGTTAAGTACTAAGATTAATGTAATGCAATCATTGGCAGGTGATATTTACCTCAGAGAATTGAATATTTTCGATTTTTCATATCAAGATAAAACTCCAAAGGATGAAGATAAAGAATTATTTATACTGCCGGATTTAGACTATCGCAAATTTCCACTGAGGATTGATAAATTGAGTTTCGATGGATTACTTACAGTTGACTTAGCGGATAAAACACACTTAATTGATTTAGACATTTTAACTAAAATTTATCCTGGCAAGAATGGCTTAAATATCAACTTGGATTCATTACTTATTAAGCATCAAGATATAGAATATCCCATTAAGATTAATGATACAAAAATTAACATTCATAAAAGAAAAGTTGAGGTAAATCCTCTTAATTGCTCAGTTGCAGATGTTTCGATTGACGGACAAATATCATTTATTCAGACAGATATTCAACAATTAAAAGGGAATGTAAATGTGAATGATATAATAATACCAGATGAACTATTTGAAAGCATACCCTTACAAATAAAATTTTCTAAAATTAATTCAAACTTAAGATTTGACACTGATTTTAAAAATTATTCTGGAATAGTCTCCCTTAATAACGAACAGGGGCTTGCAATGACGGGCGATTTTAATATTTCGAAATTAAATGATCGCTGGTTAGCGCAACAAATCTTTTTACAGAGTGAAAATGCAAGTTTGTTTATTCATGGTGATTATATAAATGGTTCTGACATCAACGCGAATATAAATCTCAATCAGTTAGACTTAAGTAAATGGCTTACCCAGCAAAAGACTACTGATATATCGGGTATCGCAAACCTCAATGCAAAATTTGAGGATAGTGTAATAAAATCGATATCATTGAACTTAGAAACACAAGAAACGGCGTTATTTGAGGATAACCCAATCACTGTATACGGAGCCTTTGTTTATGAAGATAACATATTAAAATTTGCTGAGCCATTCATGGTGACTCTTGGCTCAAGCTCTATTACCTCGGTAGGAGAAATCGATTTTACGAATGAGGAAATAGATTTGAGCTTAACATTAAAAGATGCCGATGCATCCATTATAAATAAATTTTGGAGTGATTCATTAGAAAATGGTACAATTTCAGGTAATATAGAAGCTTCAGGAAAATTTAAGGATCCAAAAGTTAATGGATCAATCTCAGCCCAAAATATAAAATATAAAGACTTTTATGTTAGTGAGTTTGAATTTGATGGGCAACGGGATAAAAATAAAGATTATTTAGGTTCTGCTCAATTAAAAATAGGAAATGGAAATTGGAATACTATTGAAATTGAGCGTGGTGCTATAGATATGGTTTTCAAGATAAATGAGACGCTTTTTACAAATATTAATCTTGTTAACAATAAGGAATATTTAATTGGATCAGGATGGGTTGATAATAAAAACACATTTTATATAGATAATGTTAAAACATTTTTTAGAGATCATTACTTTGTTAGCTCAAAACCTTTTAATATACATATAAACGATGACATTCTACGAATTAGTCCATTTAATGCGCATTTAGATGATGGTATCATTGAGGGAGAATTGATTTATAATAAAGTGCTAAATGGAGATTTGAAATTCTCAAATATAGATGCAAGAATATTACATCCGGTTATTGAAAATAATAGATATGAATTTACCGGATTAATGTTCGGAAATATTAATTTTAATGACATTGATGGAATGCAGGGTTATTCTTTTGATATGTCAGTAAAAAATGGCTCTTTTTCTGATTTGCAATTTCAGCAGATAAATGCCTCGATGGATTATAGAAATAAGATATTAGATATTAAAGAACTAGTATTAAGAGAAAATGACAAATACCATGTAGATATTAAAGGTTTGCTTCCTTTCGGTGAGACTAGGAAATCGGAGAAGATATCGCTTCAATCTAGATTTCATAATACTAATGTAAAAACTATTACCCAATTTTTACCGGACTGGTACGAGTTCAACGGCATTATTAACGGTGAAATAAACCTAAGTGGAACTCGTGAAAACCTAATCAGCAATTTTAGTGCTGTCATAAGTGATGCTTCTTTTGATAAAATCCGACTTGGCACAGTCCAAGGAAAAGGAACCTACAATGGTAAGAAAATCAACTTTGATTCATTTGCAGCCGATAACAAGGATAATCATTTTACAGGATATGGTTATTTACCAATAGATTTGAATATTCAGTCTGAAATGTTTGGTGATATGGGTGGAGATGATTCATTGTTTATATTTGTCGAAGGTCAATCTAAAGACTTAGATTTTATAACGAATTATTTTGAAGAAGTTGATGACGCGCCCGGTGATTATATTTTAGCACTAGAAATCAGCGGAACATGGGATAATATTATTAGGAACGGAAGAATAAATGCAAATAATGTTACAATATTTACTCCATATTTAGATGATCCAATCGAAAAGTTACATGGTTTTGTGCGAATTGATAACAATCAATTAATAATAGATAATTTACATGGTAAAATGCACTCGAGCGGAAAACGTTCTTCTAAAAAGACTGATAATGTATCGCTGTCAGGCGGAATGGATATGACAAACTTTTTTGCGCCATATTTAAACCTTAATGCAGTTGGTAAAGATGCTTATTTCCGTTCATTAATTTACGAAATGGAAGGGACCACAGATTTTAATATAAATGTCACAGGTTTGGACACTATACTTATTGAGGGCATAGTTGCGCCATTAGATATTGAAATGTTTCAATCCTTCACAACAAGCGAGTTGGGTATACTGCCTGCTGAAGATGGGAGTACGATAATTCATTATAAAATCGATATCCCGATTAAAGGAAAAGTAACATTAACTAATGATCAATTTGAAGCAGTCTTCATAGGTGATATAAGCATCAATCAGTTTGGTGAGCGTGAAATGGATTTCGCCGGAGAACTTATCATTGAAGAGGGTAAATTTTACTATTATGGTGATATCTTTAAAATTACTGATGGCTATTTCACTTTCGATAACCATGGATTTAATCCCTACTTAGATATATCAGCCAATACCACCATTGATGGTGAACGAATTTATGTTTCAATTATTGGAACAATTGATAATCCACAATTGACATTTACATCAGAAAGCGGGTTTTCGCAAAGCGATATATTGGAAATACTTACTTTGCGGAAACGATTTGAGGAGCAGGATTTAACAACAACTGGAATAGGTTATCAGGCATCAGATATAGTGTTTTCTTGGTTTGGCAGTCAATTAGATAAAAATATTTTAAAATTATCAGGATTGAATCGCTTAAGTATCTTGGAAAATGTTAACGTTCATGGTACCACTGGTTTATTGACTGCCGGGAAAGATTTTTCCATATCAACTCCATTGACTGAAAATGTATCAATAAATTATGCTTATAGAAGATCATTCGGAGTACTTGATTCGTACCATGCTTTGGGAGTTGAGTTGCGCCTCAATAGAAATTTATCTTTAATCGGGAATATTGATAGAAGCGGTTATATGCACTTGAAATATCGACTGCGCTATGCATACTAATTAATGAATAGATTGATTAAAATTTTATTTTTGCTTATCATAACTAATTTGGGCCTCTCTCAAAATAATTCCAATCGGAAGATAAATAATGTCAATTTAATTGGTATTGAGAGTTTCACTGAAAAACAGATTCGCAATGTGTTGCGAATTCATCAGGCAGGATTTCTATCAAAAATGGACTTCGATCGCAGGCTGATAAAATTAGATGCAATCAATATAAAAACATTCTATGTGTCTGAAGGATTTCTAGGAGTGAATGTTGAAGATTCCATTAACGCTATTAATGATTTGGTAGATGTTAATTTTATTATAAGCGAGGGTAAGCGATATTATATTCGTTCGCTAAACATTACAGGTAATCAATCTTTTAGCGATAATACAATTTATAATATACTTGGAACAAAATATGGAGAAGCATATAATCCTGTTAGAACCAATGCCAATTACCATTTATTAGAAGATCAATATAGGAAGCAGGGAAAGCTATTTGCCGATATTAAAATTTCAGATGCAATTCAAGATTCGGTTGATATAAATATTTCGATAATTGAAGGGCCTGATGTTTATATCAATAATACATTTATTACAGGAATTGGTATTGTTGATTCCACAGTTGTCAGAAGGGAATTATTATTCAAAAAAGGTGATAAATATAATCAAGCCGATATTGATAATAGTCAGAGACAATTATTACAGACAGGTATATTTTCAGTTGCAAATATAACCCCGGTAAAGCTTACTATAAGCGATTCGTTGGTAAATTTATTAGTTGAATTAAGGCAGTTTAAAAAATATGAATGGTTATCGGAAGGTGGTTACTATCCGATAGAGTATTATGAAGGGACAGAACCAGTGCCCGGAGCAGGAGCTTTAGTTGAATGGCGAAACAGGGGATTAATGCAATCGGGAACAAGTTTATCACTAAAATTAAGTAGCCAAACTTTAATCAGTAACAATACGTTTAATCCAAAATTACGATTCGACATAAGTCTAGCAAATCCCTGGTTATATAAATTAAAGGTTCCAACCAGAACACAATTATATTTAGAATCCTTTAAGGATTATATCTCATTAGGTGCTCCATATGTAACCCGATTCGGTATTGAACTTATTAATACATATTTTCTCAATCAAATTGATCGAAGATCCTACATTGAAACGCGCTTATACCTCGATCGATTCTCACGAAAAGACTACCTAAATCCTGAGAACAAAATTGAAAGTAGTCAAAAAATCAAAGTTGAAAAACATTCGTTTGAAATAAATTTCAGATTAGATAAGTCTGATAATGTTTTGTATCCTAAAAATGGATTTGTCTATCTCGGACAGTTAAATAGAACCGGTGGGGTTTTAGGAGGCAGTCGAGATTTTCTAAAACTAGATTTTGGTATCCGCGGTTATAAACCGATTTATAAGGATATTATTTTTGCCGGACGTATCAAATACGGAATGATAGTCGGCTGGAATGCAGATTATCATGACTATTTATATGATAAATTTTATCTGGGCGGCAGTAATAGCTTGCGGGGTTGGGATATGCTTAGATATAAAACAGATAGTAATAATCTGCCAATAGGAGATATTATTCGTGTTTTAAATAATTGGGAAATAAGATTTCCTCTATTCTGGTTATTGGGTGGTGAAATATTTATTGATGGAGGGCAGATTTATGATAGTTATGATAATATATCACTGACCAAATTGAGCTGGAATAGTGGTTTTGGGATAACTGTAGCTACTCCACTTGGACCAATTAGATTGGATTTTGCCCGTCCCCTTGAACAAAATACCAGTTGGCAAGTTCAATTAGGTGTTCAATATATATTTTGATATTTTTAATATTGAAATTTCTTGATTCAATTACCTAAATTTTTTGCTATTTATAGAGGAAATAATGATAAAAAGAAGAAGATTAGTAATTACCATAAGCACTTTACTATTATTTGGTTGCAGTAACTCACCTATAAAATTATTAGAAAAAGGTGATAAATATATTGCTGAGTTTGAAATTGAAAATGCGTTTAATGCCTACCAAAAAATTGTCGATCAATTTCCAAACGATACCCTAGCTCAAAATGCTCAGTACAAAATGGCATGGATAGCTTTAAACAACAATAACGATTATTCAGGCGGTCATACCATATTAACCAATCTTGCGGAAAAACATCCAAGTACTAGCATCGGAAAATCGGCGAAATCAGATATTCAAAACTTTCCGAAATGGCTAATGCTTAAATCATCAGAACTGCGAACAGATGCAGCCTTAATGGAGGCAATGAAAACAATCGATTATCTGCTAACTAATTTTAATGATAATGATATCATGCCTGAGGCGTTGTATTTGAAAGGCAATATTTACTTAAATGATTTAAAGGATTACTATCGAGCTCTAAATACTTATCAAGAAATTATTTATAAATATGAAAATTCAAACTTTAGCCCGATGTCGCAATTCATGATAGGATATATTCACGCTAATGTCCAGACAAATTTACCGAAAGCTAAACTTGCCTATGAAAAATTTCTTCAAAATTATCCGGAACATGAGTTGGCTCCGTCAGTACAATTTGAATTAGAATATCTCGGAAAGCAAATAAACAATATTGATGAATTATCATCTAAGAATGAATCAAATTAAATATAATTATGGAAAATTTTAGTCTTACTGAAATAAACGAAAAGATATTAAAAGAATCAGGTTTTATTAATGATTTGCAAAAAGCTTTAGCAAAGAAAATTGTTGGACAGGAAGAAACTGTAAATAAAATATTTATAGGTTTATTGGCAAATGGTCATGTGTTGTTAGAAGGTGTACCAGGTCTTGCTAAAACACTTATAGCTAATTCAATTTCACAATTAATAAATGTGGATTTTCAACGCATTCAATTCACACCGGATATGTTGCCTGCGGATTTATTAGGTACTCTGATATTCAACCAGAAAAAGAGTGAATTTGAAACTCGAAAAGGCCCTATCTTTTCAAATCTAATATTGGCGGATGAAATTAATCGTGCTCCAGCCAAGGTTCAGAGCGCTTTATTAGAAGCGATGCAGGAAAGACAGGTCACTATCGGCAAAGAATCTTATCGTCTTGAACCTCCATTTTTAGTTATTGCAACGCAAAATCCGATCGAGCAGGAAGGTACTTATCCGCTTCCGGAAGCGCAAGTTGATAGATTTATGTTAAAGCTAAAAGTAGATTATCCCAATAAAGAAGATGAGCGATTGATCATTAGACAAGAAGCAAAAACGGGTACTGCCCAATCGTTAAAACCGGTTATTACAAAACAGAAAATATTTACTGCTCAGAAAACTATTAATGATATCTATGTTGATGAAAAAGTAGAAGAATATATTTTAAATTTAGTTTTTGCTACACGAAATCCTGAAAAATTTCATTTAAATGATCTTACTAATCTAATTGAGTATGGAGCTTCTCCACGTGCCTCAATCAACTTAGTGTTGGCTTCAAAAGCACGTGCCTTTTTGGAGCATCGCGGATACATAACTCCTGAAGATGTTCGTTATATTGGAGCTGATATACTGCGTCATCGAATTATATTGACCTACGAAGCTGAGGCCGAGGAAATCACTTCCGATGATATCGTGCAAAGATTATTCGATACTATTGAAGTACCCTAAATTCAATATAATATGATTCCCAAAGAAATCCTTCGTAAAGTACGACACATCGAAATTCGTACACGTGGATTGGTCAATGATTTATTCGGCGGAGAATATCATTCTGTGTTTAAAGGAAGAGGAATGACTTTTTCAGAAGTGCGCGAATACCAACCAGGAGATGATATTCGATTAATCGATTGGAATGTAACTGCCCGTTCCAACGAAGCTCACGTAAAAGTTTTTGAAGAGGAGCGAGAATTAACCGTTTATTTGGTTGTAGATATTAGTTCCTCAGGGATGTTTGGAACTAACGGAAAATTTAAAAAGGAAATTGGTGCTGAAATTGCCGCAGTGCTGGGTTTCTCTGCAATTAAAAATAAAGACCGAGTCGGCGTAATTCTATTTTCAAACGAAGTTGAAAAATATATTCCTCCTAAAAAGGGTAGATCGCATGTTTTGCGGGTAATTCGAGAATTACTATATCATAAACCGAATAATCAAGGTACTAACTTAGCAACTGTATTTGACTTTCTGCTAAAAGTGGCAAAGCGACGAAGTGTAGTGTTCATAATCTCGGACTTTATCGATCAGGATTATTGGAAACAATTAAGTATGGTCAACAAAAAACATGATGCCATAGGTATTCGAATTTTTGATCACGCGGAAATGGATTTTCCTAATATTGGTCATGTAAAAATACATGATCCTGAAACGGATGAATCGTTTTGGATCGATACAAAAAAAATGACCGAACGAAAGGAATATAAGCAACAGGTAATGCAGCAATTCAAAAATATCAAAAAGGAATGTGACCGAATACAATTTGATTTAATTGATATAGCTACTAATGAAGATTTTGTTGAACCGCTTATGCGATATTTTAAACTACGCGAACACCGATATTAATATATGCGACGGACAATTTTATTTCTACTATTGTTATTAATTGGATGTGAATCAGATCACGAATCTTCTTCAGTACAAGTCCAGACAGATATCGATACTACAATTGCTCGTATTGGAGATGTTCTTTATTTATCTGTAAAAGCTAATAATATTAATGATCGGATTGTAGTTTTTACGGATATTCTGGAAACCGAATCAATGGAAATCCGCAAAAAGACAGTTCTCACTAAAAAGAGCAATCCTTACCAAGTTAATTTTGAAATAGTGTTTTGGGATACGGGTAGTTTTGCTATTCCTGAATATCCGATTGATATACTGAAACTTGATTCCACCAAATATCTAACTATTCTATCTGATTCAATTGATGTTCAAGTCATTTCAATGCTATCTGATGCTAGTGATAAAAATTTGCGACCAATTAAAGATCCGATAGCAATTAAAAAACCAATCAATTGGTACAGATTAACTTTAGCTATAATCTTAGTCATCCTTTTACTCATACTTATAGGCTTATGGAGACGAAGAATACAGAAAAAACAATTAAATAAAATTGATGTTTCGGAATTTTTATCTGCTAAGGACATTGCCCTAAGTAGAATAAGTGAGCTTGCGAAATTAACTACCGCTAATAATAAATCATTTTATGTACAATTATCATTTTTAATCAGAGAGTTTCTTGAAAATCAGTTTTATGTGAGAGCCTTGGAAATGACAACCAATGAAATTAGAGGGTTCAAGATCAATTATAATTTATCGAAAAGTAATTTTGAAACATTAATAAATTTACTAGATCGTGCAGATTTAGCAAAATTTGCTAAATATGGTTTTTCCACCAAAGATCGCGAAGCTGATTATCAGTGGATAAACAGCTTTATTTCAACTTTTAAAGAATAATCAGCAAATAAATTGGATGCGGTATTAGTCGAATTTTAATGATCTTTAAAAGGATCCCATTCTTTCCAAACATTTCCCACTAAGGCTGGTCCCGGCTTTAGTGTTTTTTTACCGGGTTTCCATCCGGCTGGGCATGCTTCGCACCTTTGGTAGCTCTTACATGCTGAAATGCATTTATTTGGCGAATTGTTTCATCCATTTGTCGACCAACTGGGGGAGTCATCACCTCCATTGCTTGTATTACACCATCGGGATCAATAATAAATCTTCCGCGTAATTCTACTCCAGCATTTTCATCATATACACCATAGATTTTGCCGACATTTCCCGCACCATCAGATGCCATATGAAACGGTATATCTTTCTTGGCCATTTTCAATAATTCTTGATCATTCCACATTTTGTGTACGAATTGACTATCAACGCTTACAGATATTACTTCAACTCCAAGCTTTTTTAATTTATCATAATGTACAGCGACCGCTGACACTTCGGTCGCTCAAACGAAAGTAAAATCACCCGGGTAAAAACACAACAAAACCCATTTACCCAAATAATCCGATAACTTTACTGTTGTAAAAGTCCCTTTATGATAGGTCGGAGCTTCAAAATCCGGGGCTTTTGCTCCAACTTTGACAATTTCCATATTAAACTCCTTTTCGAAAGGTTCTTTGATTTTTTCTTTTGCGGGTCTCTCCCCAACTTTTGCTCCTGTTGGTCGAGCACATCCCGCTGCTTTTTTTTCTGCCATATTATTGTCCTCTAAAATAATTTCGATTACCGCATCCAATTATTATGAGATTTGTATAAAATTAATAATAAACTATAATACAGGGTATAGTAAATCGAGTTTTATAATTGATTTTTTAAATTATTTGACAGTGGAATATTATAGTTATAATATTAATCAAAAATTTGAACTGTTATTGCATTATTGTAAATTTTATGCTCTAAAATAAGGAAAATATATGGCAACAACTGCAGATATTAAAAATGGTGTTGTAATGCTGCATAAAGATAGACGTATGAAAGTTATCGAATTTCAACATGTGAAACCCGGAAAAGGAGGCGCATTTGTTCGTACCAAGTTAAAGGATCTGCTAACCGGGAAAATCATTGACCATACATTCAATTCGGGAGCTCGGGTTGAATATGTTCGCATTGAAGCGAAAAAAATGCAGTTTTTATATGATGACGGTGAATCATTTTACTTTATGGATAATGACACATTTGAGCAGATTGCGGTGGTTGAGGCAGTTGTGTCCGATGCAAAGAATTTTATGACGGCAGGTATTGAAGTTGAATTACTATTTGATGACAAAGAAGTCTTAGATGTTAGAATACCTCCCCATGTTAATTTAAAAGTTATTGAGACTGAGCCCGGATTTAGAGGTAATACAGCAACTGGTGCAACAAAACCGGCTACAATTGAAACCGGATTTACATTGCCGGTGCCTTTGTTCATCGAGATTGACAATGTATTAAGGATAGATACTCGAACTGGTGAATATGTTGAACGGGTAAAATCTTAATTATTTTGAGGTAATTATGTGGAAAGATAAACTAAAAGAATTGATATATTTATTAGAAAATAGCAATGTTAACGAGATAGAAGCATCTTTTTGGGGAAGAAAATATAGAGTTGTTAAGAAACCTGCAAATATATCGAGCGATAATATTCCAAATACTTCTGACGTTCAAGTATTATCTGATGAAGCAGGCACACCAAAAACTGTACATGCTAAAGCTATAATTGAATCAAATAATCACGAAAAAATATTATCACCAATGCCTGGGACTTTTTATCTTGCATCATCACCGGAGAATCCAAATTATGTAAATATTGGTGATGCGGTTTCTAAGGGTGATACCCTTTGTATCATTGAAGCAATGAAAATCATGAATGAAATTGAAGCTGAAAAAGATGGGAAAATAAAATCGGTATTGGTTGAGAATGGGCAGTCGGTTGAATACAATCAACCACTTTTTGAATTAGAATAATTGAATAGATGTTCAAGAAAATACTAATCGCGAATCGCGGTGAAATTGCATTACGGATAATCCGTGCTTGCCATGAGTTGGGTATTAAAGCTGTAGCGGTTTATTCCACTGCCGATGAATATTCACTACACGTAAAATTTGCTGATGAAGCGGTTTGTATTGGTCCCGGTCCAAGTAGTGAAAGCTACCTAAATATTCCTCGAATAATCGCAGCTGGTGAAATTACTAACGCAGATGCGATTCATCCGGGATATGGGTTTTTAGCTGAAGATGCCAACTTTTCTCACGTATGCTCTCAAAATAATTTCACATTCATTGGACCATCAGCAGAGATCATAAATGCAATGGGTGATAAGTCGAATGCAAAAGCAACAATGAGGGCTGCAAAGATTCCAGTTATACCGGGTAGTGACGATGTGATTCCTGACAGTAAAACTGCTGTTAAAGTATCCAAAGAGATTGGATTTCCTGTGATGTTTAAAGCATCAGCCGGGGGCGGTGGTAAAGGAATGCGATTTGTTAAGAGTGTCAATGAAGTTGAAAAAGCATTTAAAGATGCTCAAACCGAAGCAATTGCTGCATTTGGTAATGGTGATATTTATATTGAAAAATTTATTGAGAACCCTCGCCATATAGAATTACAAATATTGGCTGATAGCCACGGTAATGCTATCCATTTAGGTGAACGTGAATGCTCTGTCCAAAGGCGTCATCAAAAATTAGTTGAAGAATCTCCATCTGCAGCAGTAGATAAAAGGTTACGCAAGAAATTAGGTCGAGCTGCCGTAAATGCAGTTAAATCAGTTGGTTATATTGGAGTTGGTACTGTGGAATTTTTATTGGATAATAAAAAGAATTTTTATTTTATGGAGATGAATACAAGGATTCAAGTTGAACATCCCATAACCGAAATGGTGACCGGGGCTGATTTGATAAAACAGCAGATCAAGATGCATGCCGGAGAAAAAGTTCCCGAACACCTAAAACGGATTGAACTAAATGGTCACTCCATTGAGTGTAGAATTAATGCTGAGGATCCGGAAAATAATTTTCAACCATCACCAATGCTGATAACAAGCTTCCATATGCCGGGCGGAAAAGGTGTACGAGTTGATACACATGCCTATGCCGGCTATCAAATACCATCTTTTTATGATTCAATGATAGGTAAACTGATCGTTCACGCCTCTACACGGGATAGGGCAATAACCCGGATGCGGCAAGCTTTATCAGAGTGTGTGATTGAAGGTCCAAAAACGACCATTCCCTATCACCGACAAATAATGGATGATGAACGATTTATTACTGGTAAATATGACACAAGTTTTTTAGAAACTTTTAACTTTAAAACAGATAAATAAAATTAAGATAATGAGGAGAGATTAAAATGAACGTTCCAAAAGATTTGCTATATACAAATGATCATGAATGGGCAAAATTTGATGACGACATCGTTACAGTTGGAATTACAGACTTTGCACAGAGTGAATTAGGTGACATCATTTTTGTTGAATTGCCTGAAGTCGGGCGAGAAGTTGAAAAAGACGAGCCATTTGGAAACATCGAAGCAGTTAAAACGGTTACGGATCTATTATCTCCCGTAAGCGGAAAAGTAATAGAAATAAACGATGAAATTGAAGATTCTCCTGAATCTGTTAATGAAGACTGTTATGGGAAAGGTTGGTTCGTGAAGATTGAAGTTTATGATAATAGTGAAAAAAATAGTCTGTTAAGTCCGGAAGAGTATAAAGCTATAATAAATTAATCTTATGAATACAAAAATCTATCAATATTTACTTGATGTAATTAAGGAGAAGGGTGCGGGATATTTTGTGCTTATAGATCCTGATAAAAAAAATCATTCAAATATCGATGATATAGTCAACAAAGCAAATGTATCGGCGGTTGATGCTTTATTAGTTGGCGGAAGTCTTATGATGGATGCCGGAAATCATGATAGAGTTGCTAAGATTAAAAAGATTGCACAAATGCCCATAATTTTTTTCCCGGGCGGTGTAACTCAGTTGAATGGTCACTATGACGCTATGTTTTTTATGTCGATTTTATCGGGACGAAATCCTCATTATTTAATCGGTGAGCAAGTAATTGCCGCCCCCATAGTTAAAGATATTGGTATCGAAACAATTCCAATGGGATATTTACTTTTAGAAGGGGGAACCACATCAACGGTGGAATTCATGAGCAGCACTAAACCAATTCCTATGAATCGACCGGAGATCACTGTAGCACATGCTTTAGCTGCTCAGTATTTAGGCAAAAAATTTGTTTACTTAGAAGCAGGTAGCGGAGCAAATGTACCGGTCTCGACCGACACGATTAAGGCAGTATACAGTCAAATTGAAATTCCTATCATTGTTGGCGGCGGGATAAAAACTCCGAAAGATGCCGAAGAAAGAGTAAAAGCCGGAGCGAGTTTTATTGTTACCGGAACAGTTACGGAGAAATCTATGGATTCATCACTAATGAAAGATATCTCCGATGCCATCCATAAAAAATAATAATTTAATAATTGGTTCATGAATTGTTTTGGAAAAGCTTCTTAAAGATTATATCACTTTTTTACGAATAGAAAAAAATCTCTCACCAAATACTATTGAGGCTTATGAAAGAGATTTGAAAAGGTATTTACGTTTTCTCGAAAGCGGTGAAGGAATAACGGATTTAAATAAAATTAAGCAGAAACACATACGAAAATATATTCGGATCCTAAATGATGTTCATTTGTCAGTAACAAGTATTAACCGTGCATTTTCATCAATCCGCTCGTTTCACAATTATTTAACCGATGAAGAGATAATAAAATCTAATCCAATATTGCTATTAGATACACCTAAAGTACCTCGCAAATTACCAATGGTTCTTTCACCACAGGAAATCGAAGCAATTTTAAATGCGGTTGATGTTTCAACTGATTTGGGTATCAGAGATTTGGCAGTCTTGGAAATATTATATTCAGGAGGTCTGCGGGTATCTGAACTTTGTGATTTAAAATTGACTGATTTATTATTGGATGCTGAGATGTTGCGCATTACCGGCAAGGGCAATAAACAAAGATTAGTTCCATTGGGTCCACGGGCAATTAAGTGTCTTAATGATTATTTTAATCGTATTAGACCGTCTTTATCTCGAAAAAATAAAAATCAAGGAAGAATATTTTTAAGCAGAAACGGCAGACCATTAACGCGAATGATGGTATGGATAATAATTAAGAAGTGGGTTGGTTCTACTAATATTAAAAAAGAAATCAGCCCGCATACTTTACGACATTCTTTTGCTACGCATCTTTTAGAAGGCGGGGCGGATTTGCGAGCTGTACAGGAAATGCTCGGACATACCGATATTTCCACGACACAGATTTATACACATTTAGATAAAGAATATTTAAAAGAAGTTCACAGAACATTTCATCCAAGGTGGTAATATGGGAATAATTTCATTAGATCCGGCTGTACAGGTAATATTGGTTCCGGTTATTATATTTGCTCTTTCATTTCATGAGTTTTCACATGGTTGGATGGCAAGTAGGTTTGGTGATCAAACAGCAAGATATGCCGGAAGATTAACATTAAATCCAATGGCTCATCTCGACATGTTTGGTTCATTGGCATTATATTTTATGGGATTTGGTTGGGCAAAACCGGTTCCAGTTAACCCGCGTAATTTATTGAATCCTAAAAGAGATTTAATGTGGATATCTTTAGCCGGTCCGGTATCGAATTTGATTTTAGCATTTATTAGCGGACTATTACTCAGCATACTTTTAAGATTGGGACTCATCAGTACTCAGTCACCACTGATCATGGTATTAATTATGAGTTTGCAAATTAATCTTGTCCTAGCGATTTTTAATTTCATTCCTATTCCGCCACTTGATGGTTCACGTATTCTAGAGGGAATGGTACCGAATAAATATCACAGTCAATTGGCAAAATTTGAGTATTACGGTCCAAAAGTACTAATCGGGCTAATTCTAATAAGTATGTTCACGAGATTTAATATATTTTCAGTAATAATTTCTCCAATAATGTCTATTTTTCTAAAATTATTTACTTTTGGTATTTATTAGTGGATAGAGAACGATATTTTAGAAGATTAATACCTCGCCGTCAACCACGGCGATCATTCTTGTGGTTATTGGTAATGTTAATTGCCATCATGTTGTTAATACTATATTTACAGCGAATTATAAATTGAAAATCAAGGTAAACAAATGCAAAAATTAGTTGAGTGTGTCCCAAATTTCAGTGAAGGACGCGATTTAAATAAAATTAACCAAATTACTGATTCGATCAAAAAGGTGGACGGAGTGACTCTGCTTGATGTGGATCCGGGACAGGATACTAATCGAACCGTTGTTACAATTGTCGGGGCGCCCGAGGCGATTGCAGAGGCCGCTTTTCAAGCGATAAAAACAGCTAGTCAAGTAATTGATATGCGGCAACAAAAAGGAACTCACCCACGCATGGGTGCCACCGATGTATGTCCCTTTATTCCGGTTAGCGGAGTATCCATGGATGATTGTGTAGAATTATCAAAACAGGTAGGAAAAAGGGTAGGCGAAGAACTTGGAATTCCGGTTTATTTATATGAATATTCAGCCCAAAAACCTGATAGAGTGAATTTAGCAAAAATAAGAGAAGGGGAATATGAAGGTTTGGCCGATAAGTTAAAAGACCCTCATTGGAAACCTGATTTTGGTCCTGCTAAATTCATTCCGCAATCAGGCGCTACAGTTATGGGCGGACGTGAATTTCTGATAGCCTATAATATAAATCTAAATACAGCTGACAAACGTCTTGCCGATGATATCGCATTCGAATTACGGGAGAAGGGTAGATCAGCACGAATTCCAAACCCACTTTCAAAAAATTTATTGGATGGCGATATATTGCGTTATTCTGAAAATAAATTTCCTTGTTCCTATTGTGAACAAATCTTAACAAATGTTGATGAGTTAAAAAATCACTGTAAAAATGATCATTCTTGCGATATAAATGAACTATGGGAATCAAATGACTATTCCGAAGAAAAATTGATCGGTAAACCAGTCAAGAAACCGGGCATATTTCATGATGTGAAAGCAATCGGTTGGTATGTTGATACATTTAAAAGAGCCCAAATTTCGATTAATTTCACCAAATATAAAAACTCGACTATTCATGATGTATTTGATAAAGCCTGCGAGTTAGCCGTTGAGCGTGGTGTGCGAGTTACAGGAAGTGAATTGGTCGGATTAATTCCGCTCGATGCAATTATAATGGCCGGAAAACATTATCTGCAGAAACAAGGTCGCGCCACTGGAGTAACTGAGGAAATCTTGATCGAAACTGCAGTTCAATCATTAGGATTAAATGATGTCACTCCCTTTAAACCTAAGGAAAAGATAATTGATTTTGCGGTAATGAAAAAAGAAAACCGATTAATTGATTTATCCGTCAAAGGATTTATCAATGAATTATCTTCAAACAGTCCGGCACCCGGTGGGGGGAGTGTTGCAGCGTTGGCCGGTGCCTTAGGTGCCGCACTAACTTCAATGGTAGCGGCATTGTCACATGAGAAAAAGGAATTCATAGATAACCGAGAATTGATGGAAAATGTCGGTCAAAAAACGCAAACTATTAAAGACCGATTAGCATTTCTAATCGATGAGGATACTAACGCATTCAATAATGTAATGGCAGCCAATCGCATTTCTGCGGCAACTCCTGAGGAAATAAAAGAAAAAAAAATAGCAGTACTAAATGCCAATAAATACGCCGCCGAAATTCCACTCGAAGTTGCAAAAACTTCGTTTAACATATTTGAATTGGCGGAATTGATGGTCAATGAAGGCAATCCAAATTCGGTTAGTGATGTGGGAGTAGCAGGAGAGGCAGCCTATATAGCAGTCCGTGGAGCTTGTTTAAATGTATTAATTAATTTAGATGGCGTAGCTTCGGATACAAAGTTTGTGAATGACATGAAAAGTCAAGTAGACAAATTATTAAGTGAATCAGAAAAATATCATAAGAAAATATTTTCTAAAACACTTGAGATAATCAGCAAATAATGCATTCCAAAATTCTCCCGCTATCTGAAGATTTGCGGAATAAAATTTCCGCAGGTGAAGTAGTGGAACGACCAGCTTCGGTCATCAAGGAGCTATTAGAAAATAGTATTGACGCAAATGCAACCAAAATAGACATAGTTGTAGGGAATGCCGGTCAACAATTAATCCAAATCACCGATAACGGATACGGCATTCCATTAGAAGATTTACCAAAAGCCTGCGAACGATATAACACCAGTAAGATCACAACTATTAATGATTTGTTTAAAATTCAAACCCTTGGATTTCGGGGAGAGGCGTTGGCGAGCATCACCTCAATTGCGGAAGTTGAAATTACCTCAGCCACTAATGAACAAGACGGTGGAAAAATAAAATATATTGATGGTGTTGCTTCGAAGATTAGTCCATCACCGGGAATAATCGGCACTCAAATAACCGTTCGAAATTTGTTTTACAATACCCCAGCCCGTCGCAAGTTTTTAAAATCACATAGGGTGGAAATGCGGCACATTATACAAATGGTGCGTAGATTTGCGTTAGCATTTCCGAAGATCGGATTTACTCTTGTTTCTGATGACAAATCGATTTTCAACTTTCAACCCGAATCGTTAACAGATCGCATAACTGCGACATTCGATCCAACCTATAGCAAAAATATATTGGCAGTTAATTTTGAAAAAGGTGATTATAAAATTACCGGATTTATCGGCAATTTAAATTTGGTAAGGTCGAGGCCGGGCGAGCAGTATTTATATTTGAATGATCGATTTATACAAGATAGATTATTGAATTCCGCAATTTACGGTGCTTATCAATCTTTGGTGAATAGAGGAGAGTACCCATTTTTTGTATTGAACCTTGAAATGCCGACTGATCAGATTGATGTAAATGTACACCCAACAAAAATACAAGTTAGATTTAAAGATGAATGGCGTATTCATCACGTATTAAAATCAAGTGTAACCGAAGCATTGAGTTCACTACTCGATACAATTCCCGATTTTGAAAAACCGTTTTACAGACAGAGTAGTTATTTCAAATCCAATGGTAAATCACAGCTCAATCCTAATCAAGACACTTTCAATTTTCGAATTCAGAACGAGAATCGCGAACAATCAATCAATTCGGATGGACTTGAGAGAGCCAAAACTTATATTTCTACGCTATCTGATGCTCCGGCTGAAAAAAGGGTTATTGATACCGATAATTTTTGGCAGATCCACACCAAGTTCATTTTAGCACAGATCAGCAGCGGACTGGTAATTATTGATCAACACGTCGCTCATGAGCGGATTTTATTTGAAGAGGCGCTTGCAGCCTTTAAGAAAAATCCGATGGCTTCGCAGACTTTACTGTTTCCCGAAGAAATGAAATTAGCGCCGGATGAATTTTCAGTTTTATTCGAAATTTTGCCCTACCTTGAGAAAATTGGTTTTCGAATGAAACAATCCGGGAAAGACACGGTATTTATTGAGTCGATCCCGGCAGAAATGACATGGGGCAGGGAGAAGGAAGTCATTAGAGACATCATTGATAATTATGAGTCATCCCATAAGAAATACAGTTCATTGCAGGAATCGATCGCTGCTTCATTTGCCTGCCATGCTGCCATCAAAGCCGGTGATAAATTGACAGCAGAAGAAATGCGCGAATTGGTCGATCGACTTTTCGGTACCAAACATCCGTATTATTGCCCGCATGGCAGACCAATTATTGTACAACTTTCTTTAGAGGAATTAGATAAGAGATTTGAGCGGTAACGGTCTTATAGGTGAGCAGTAGCTGTTCGGATATGGTTTTTCTATTTTGTTACGCGTTGTTTTAATTATATCTTTTGAACAAGCCTTTTTTGATATTCACACGGTTGATTCGCTGACTATATAGTTCCTTCTATCTTCTTAAAATCTTCTCCATTTTCTTTCCCTTAGCCAATTCGTCAATCAGCTTATCTAAATAGCGAATCTGTTGCATAAGTTCATCTTCGATTTCTTCCACCCGATAGCCACAAATAACACCAGTGATCTTTAAAACATTTGGATTTATTTGTGGTGCCTGTGCAAAAAAAGTTTCAAAATCATTCTTTTTGTCGATTTGTTGCTGCAATGATTTTTGATTATAACCCGTTAGCCAACATATGATAGTATCTACCTCGTCTTTTGTTCGGCTCTTCTTTTCCGCTTTTTGAATATAAAGCGGATAGACACTAGCAAATGACATTTTAAATACTTTTGAGTTTTCCATTGTTCTTAAATATTGTTATACATCTACTGTTTAGTCAATACATTTTATGGAACAATTTTTGTCCAAATTGCACTAACGGCTGAGTGTATGTGCCGTAAGGGATTGCGGAGCAGTTTCCTGTCCACCGAAACGAAATTTTATGCGGGGCAGAATGCTTGATTTACCACTGAAACCTTTATGGCATATACACTTTGTTAGTTGCCTGTTCATTATCCTTCATTTTAATACATAGCCAAATAAACATTCAAAACCAGGTATTATTCTTGGTTTTGGGATTGGGGAAGTTATAAACATTTTGGAGTTAATATAAACAGGAGTTCCAAATTGATACTTATATCCTACTTCTGTACCTATATTAAAGAATTTCATATTTCCAACACTTTTCGACCAAAAATATCCTGTAAATGCTCCTAAATACAAGTCATTCCTATCCCCATAATCTTTATTGTTAAATATATGATAGCGAGGTCCTATTCTAATTACGAAATCTGGATGTTTTTCTTTTTTTATGATATAATTTGTTAAGACATACTCTGTTCCTAATTGCATTGAAAGCGCAGATGAAATCTGATACTCAAATTCTATATTTATTATACCATAAACTAATTTTAAAGGATTTACTGAAACTAAAAAAGTACCTTTTTTATTTAACTGTTGTGAATATGTTACAGTTGAAATAAAAATAAATGAAATTAAAATTAATTTTTTCTTCATGGTAATGCTAATAATTTGCTAAACCTTAAAGCGAAAACTTTTTTTAAGATAATATTCAAAAACCAAGAAAAGTATAATACATATTGCCCATAATATTAATAACCCCGGCATGTTACTTGTCCTGCCTGCAAAAAATGTAAATTTTGTATTTAAACTTTGATGACAAAGCATTGCTATTAATAAATTATTTTTGGAATAGATAAACAGTGTGTCAATTATAAATGAGTATCCTACAAATTCTATGCAAGAATAAAAAGTAACAGGCACACCTAATACAACAAACAGAGGAAGATGCCATGTCCACCATAAAACACCTACAATTGAACTTGCCAATAATCGCCCTGTCCTATGGCTAATGTTTGTTAAGGCAAATCCACGCCAACCTATTTCTTCACCAAGAGGACTGCCAATAAAAGCGGTGATAAACTGTATAAACATAATAGCAATAACAGCAACTCCGTACTTCTGCACATAATTGGACTTTATAATATTCAATGCTAAATCCTTATCAGAAATCCAAATAATAAAAGACACTATAATGGCAACTATTATAGCAAACAATGCCGATAAGATTGCTAATAGTATTTGGTTTTTAGTTTTTTTAATAGATTTGAAAAATGAAGTAAAGAATTGTTTGTTTTTAATTATTCTACTTATACTATAAACGGAAAACAAAGGAGCAAAAGCACCAATAGATTGTCCAACTATTAAGGGTATTTTTAAGTGAATTAATTCCAAATGGTTTAATGCCATAGGAACCCAAAATATCCAAGCTATTCCAAATGATAATAGATAGAAAATAATTATGTATTTTGAATTAATAATTTGCTCTTTTTCAATGGTTTCGTTCATATTTAATTTGTTTTTGAATGGCAACTAACGTCCCAACATACGCAATGCGTGTATTACGCATATTTTCGTATAAAACGCATTGCGTTTATCCGGTAATAGACAATTCAGTTTAATAGGAAAATTCTCCGGGGATATTCATAGATTTAAAAACCGCATCCATAGTGCGTTCCGAAAGGTTGGCATATCTTTCCTGCTGTTTTTTATTCCATTTTTTAACATCTTGCAGTTCTTTAATGTCATCTTCCATAGCTTCTAATATCTTGTTCATTTCATCAGAGTCTTCGTCTGAGAATTCGCCATCGGATATTTTCTCTTCCCATTTTACCACCACTTTTTCATAATCATCGAGGAAATTATCGACTTTGTTCTGGTCGGTTCCACCGCAAGCGATGATCATTATTGCGATTAGTATAATTGCACCGTTTAATAATTTGTTCATTTTACTGCTCCTTTGGTTTTGTGAAATCTTACTTATCTGATATCAATTTTAGTAAGTTTTGAAATAATTTCTGCTAACCTTTTCAGTTGCGATCGATTGGTCGACTTTATCAATTCGATTTCGTCGCCATCTTGTAAATCTAATAATAACATAGAATTGTGCAATCTCATGGTTTTTATATCGGCAAACGATGTTAATAATCTATTATTTTTCATGATTATACCGCGTTTGCCGTTAATGTAAAATTTATCTCTATTCAATACCTTACTGCCTAATTTATAAAGCAGAGGAAGTAAAATAAATAACGGGACAAGAAAGAAAATTAAGAGTGGCGGTTCTTCAGAAATAATGTTATAGATGCGGACAAATAGATTTGAGTCACTGTGACCTGTCGATGACATTAATCCATAGTACCACAGAATAAAAAAGCAGAAAATTATAATAAATGGGAAAAGCGATTCCTTCCATGATCTATAAAAAATGAGTTCTTCGGAACTTGGTTGGGAAACTGCATAACCGCTTAATTTAATATTGTTTACTTGATGAGTGTTGTTCAATTCTTGTTATAAATGTTAAATCGATTTGGGTGTGAGCGGCAAAATATATTTGCCACTTACACACCACAAATAAATCGATATTAGTCTTCTAATAAAAAGGTAATCTTTAGAGTGACGCGATATTCACTTACATTACCTTTGCTTACCGTAACTTGCTGATTAGCAACCCAAGCGCCTTTAATTCCGTTCAAGGTTTTATCGGCACGTTTTAGACCGGTTTTTATGGCATCATCGAAGCTTACTTTCGAAGAAGCGATGATCTCAGTTACTTTTGCTACTGACATTGTTTATCTCCTTTTTATTTTGTGTAATTAAGTATAAAAAGTTATTGTAGCTTATTTAAACAAGCAACTTAAAAACCTATTTTAAGTGTTTGATAATATTATTCTTTTGATTTATAAATTGCAGCTACAACAACACCGGCAATTATTAATTCGAGTGTGCCGTAAATAAACCATTGCAAAGTCAGATAATAGGTTATTGGATAAACAACATATTGATTATATGATCCTACAAGATGCACAACCAATCCGATGATCAATCCATACTTTGCTCCTTCGAAAAGTCCCTTGCTTTCATATCCTTTTGTGAAAATATATACAAACAGCATTGAGAAAATAATACCGGTTAAATACATGATCCACATTTTATCCATCATGTCAGGTCTAAATACTGCTTGTAAACTTTCGTAAGTTGCACCCAATAACAGATTATGAATAATAAAATCCAGTATTTGTAATGTTATGAATACTGCGATACTTGCTAGAACAAACTTTTTTATGTTCATATTGATATTCCCTAATTATTATTTAGAGTTAACTGCGGGTTCTTTAAAGATTTTAGTCGTTATTACCTCAATTAATAGACCATAGATGGCTCCCATTACCAATGTTCCGATCGCAATCGCTGTTTGGTCCATTACTGGGAATACCATCGGAATACTTCCGATTAGACCAATTACTATCCCATGCGACCACCAACTTAATCTTAGTGCGCTAATTCCGATAGTAAAGCCCATCAGGCCACGGCTAAATACTATTATCAATTTTGTGATATTGTCAACCGGGTCAGGTCCTGAAGATGCCATGTACATGCAGACTAGACCAAATATAAAGCCGGAAATCGTGGCGATCAGTACTCGTTTTGTTTTTAACATAATAACCTCCTATTTGTAATATGCAAAAATATAAATTAATCGGTCAATAGTGGTAATAAATAATTTCATGGATTTTGGATTCGGATTTATAATGTATAATTAGCACTTACAGGGGAAAATATTGAGTAATTCAATTAAAAAGAATTCATGTAATTTTTAGAAGTCTAACCGCGCCTAAATCAGCGATTATAACAGCGTAAGAAAGTTATAGTTTATTGTCTAGATTTTGGGAATCGAACCGGGCTGTCTTTAGGATATGATGTAAGGTCGATTTTTTAATGGGTCTATGCGTGGGAATAGTAAGTTTCAGTACGTCGGTATATGTCCGTTTATGTAGACGTAGTTGGTTGCCTTTTCGTCGAACAATAACCCAGCCGTCCTTCCGCAAATTGGCAATCACTTGTTCGTATCCAATGCTTGGCAAATCTTTCAAATCGAGACCTCCAGTGTTTCCTCATTTGGAGCGAAATCGGAATCATCTTCCACCGGCTCAAGATATAATTCAACGGATTCTTGTACATTGGCAAGGGCTTCTTCCTTTGTCTCTCCCTCTGTTATACATCCGGGAAGGGAAGGAACAATGATTGTATATCCCCCTTCTGAACTTGGTTCTAATATTACTTTTAGTTTCATAACAATTACATAGAAACAAAGTTTATGATAGAATGTTTCCCCATACTAACAAAAATAAGGCTCACCATAGCCGACAAAATATATACATCATTAAATGAATATAGCAATAATAATATTTATTTAATGAATATTAGTAAACCTTAAAATATATTTAAACGGTACTAAATGTAAACTATTTTTTAGATAGTTTAACTGCTGTGCCGTAGGCTAATAGTTCAGCTGAGCCCGCCATAACGGACGATGTCGTAAAGCGTACGCATACGATGCCATCAGCACCTAACTCCTCAGCATGGGCAATCATTCTATCGTAGGCCTGCTCTCTTGATTCAGCTAACATTTTGGTATATTCAGTAATCTCACCACCCACTATTGTTCGTAAACCAGCCATTATATCCTTGCCAATGTGTCGAGCCCTAATTGTATTACCTTTTACTAATCCGAGTGTCTTCGTAATTGAGTAGTCCGTAAATTGATCTTGTGTTGTAATCAGCATAATTCTCTCCTATTTGATAACTGTATCTGAGTAATGGTCATCTTCTTTATTTTCCAAGCGATCTTTGATTACTTTGGCAAATAGAAATCCGATTCCTAAAATAGCAACTAACCCTATCAGGCCGACCGGAAAAGCCACTATTACTCCAATAATTATTGCAATTAACCAGCAGATTGCAACGATTCCCAATAATATGTAACCTATGTTTTCCATTTGATTCCTTTGATTTTTAAATTTTAAGTTAACATTATAATTCATGCTAATCTCATAAGAGTGGAAAACCATCATTATCATATAAATAATCTAAATCGAATTTTTTAATAAGTTCATGTGCTTTTTCTATATCACTTTTTATAAATGATTTTTTCCACTTTTGGATATTATCACTTGGATTAATTGTAAAATCAGTTTTTCTGTAATTTGTAATAGATGGTCTTTGTATAATATCCAATATTCGGTTTTTATCAAATCTTTGACCAATATAATGGAAAATATCTTTAAGTGTTTTTTCAGGATGTAAAAGTAGATTTTCATAAAATACGATTTTATAATCATCACTATTAAGTTGTTTTAGTGGTACATAGTATAAAACGCACCATTGGAAAAGTAATTTGGAGAAATAGTCATTTTTATCAATCTTAATTAGGTTATTTTGAATAATAGGAAAATCGTTTAATAGTTGATTCTGCCCAATTATTCTATCAAAATCGCTTGTATCTCCACCAGCTTCGATTCCCCAACCTAATGTTTTATACGAATCTATCACTGCAAATGGGTGTCTTATTAGAAGTAATAGTGGCATTCCGGGGCGAATTTGAATCAGCCATTTAAGCATTAGATTTGCTCTGATATCCTTGATAATTCTTTTAGTGGTAATAAAACGATATCTATTAACATCAGTCCAATTACTTCTAAATTTGCCGGATAAAATCGTTTTAGCCGAGTTAATTAACTGAGCATCTTGATTATTTTGGTTTAGATATTGCAGATATTTAAATGAATTAGCGATGGGCACCTTATATGGTAAAAATGGTTCAAAAATATCTCTGTAATTTTGCTTATAGTTAATCAATTCTGATAACCAAGTAGTGCCACTTCTTCCCATCCCGGCAATAAAAATAGCAGAGCTATTACCGCTATCTATATCAATAAAATTGTTTTTTAATTTGTTTTTGATTCTATTTCTAAATGGCATTGATGAATATTGTGTTATCTATTTTACTTTTTCTAAAACCTTGAGAACTACGCCATTAAAAGCAAAGTAGTGGCATTCAATTTCTTTCAGTTGTAAACCTTTCAATAGATGATTCAAACCATTGTAAGAAATATATTCCTGATAGTGCTGATAATGATCACCGCCCGCAAGAGATTCAATGAACTGAATGCCAAACTTCGAAATTATGGAAGTATTGTGGTCAATTGAAAAATCGACTAGTATTATATGACCCTTTACTTTTGTGAGACGAACCATTTCGCTCAATATTTTTCTGGCGGATGAATAAGATTTCTCATGCAATGCAAAGGTTGTTGTAGTAAGGTCGAACGAATTATCATTAAAGTCAATATTTTCCGCATCTTGTTCATGACAATCAACCTTAACTTTACCGTTCTTGGCAATCTCTAACATAGCAGTTGATAAATCAATACCGGTACCATTTATACCATGTTTCTTAAGTAATTTTAGTTGGTTTCCGGTTCCACAACAGACATCTAAAATAGTTTTATATTTATTACGGATTATTATTTCGAGAACTTTTTTT
>RRYU01004330.1_pt1 | contig 35547 bp, 34 predicted proteins | sample 2162651 | NCBI WGS metagenome assembly RRYU01 (sample SAMN10267283, study PRJNA491782) | microbial mat metagenome | isolation source: biomat in the production well | place: Japan: Minami-Kanto gas field, natural gas well KTG3 | collected 2017-06 | reverse complement strand
ATGTACGCATCGTTATTGGTATCGATCAGGGCTTCGACACGGCGTTCACCGGCCAGGGCCGTGAGTTGCTCATAGCTGGCCAGTTGCTGCCGACCCTCCTCGTTACTTTTCTTGTTGATGATGGAGAGTGAAATGACAACCTCCTCGGAGGCGGTATGGCAGCTGATGCAGGGCAGCATCGAAATATGCAGCTTCGCCTGTGGCAGCCATTCGGCATGGCTTGCCACGACCTCGCCATGCTCATGACAGTCGGCGCATTTCTGGTTCATATCGTGCCCGGAAACGGTTTCCGCAGCACGAACCTTGTGCGGATTATGGCAATCGTTGCACGAGACGTTTTCACTATGCCCGCTCTGAGCATATTCCTGGGCAACATCGTCGTGGCAATCGGTACAATTGGCTTTCGAGAGGGCGATGCCATCGTCGGGATGTTCGGCCGTCACCGATTCATGGCAGGATGAACAGCCAACGTCCGCATGGGCGGAGTTGCTGAAAGGAGCCATTTCCACAACGAGTTTATCGCCAACCATCTCGCTGTCAGCATGGCAGTCGAGACACTCCGCACTTTCCATGGCAGGGGCGCCGAGCGGCCACAGCAGGCAGCCCAGAACAATGCCCAGGCCGATAATGGTTTGTCTGAATTCAGGGGACATGGTCATAAATCCTTGGTGGTTGGTTCTGGTTGCCAGTGAAGAAAGACCCTGCCGAACCTGCCCTGACGCAGTCCAGCACTGCGTCAGGCCTCGCGGGCTCTCCTCTCGCAGAGCAAGTTTACTTGGTGCCCGCCTTGACTTCTTTGACTTCTTTACCCTTGACGGCACCGGACACGATGCCAAAGGCCATGAAGATCACCGGCAGCAATTGCACGATGACGATCAGGCCGCAGACACTCAAAAATGCCCAGACCAGCAAACTGCTGCTGTCTTCACGGCCAGTGGCGGCCAGCACCGGGGTTGCCGAGGCAAGGACGATGATCAGCGATGGGATGAGAAGGCGAAGGTTCTTCATGATGATATTCCTTTCCATGGTGTTGAGAAGATTGAGTTGGTACTCCTATGGAAAAGCAACCTGCGTACCAATCCTGGACCTTCGACAAACAATAATAATTTTATTAAATAACAGGTACTTGGAGAATCTGCTCCGCCAGCCAGGCCTTTTCAAGCATTCCTGTTGGGCAGGAAATCTTCCTGTGAAACAGGATTTTCCTGCCTGACAGGACCCGGTCGAACCCATCCCGGGCGGACCATTTCTTTAATGCCTTTGCCTGAACATCGCAGGAACTTCCTGATCTGGCGGAGCTTGCATTGCGTCGCAATATGACCGTAACGATTTGCTCTAAGATGTTTGAACCTTGGTCGCGGCGATAAAGGGTTCTTGGCTTTTTTATGAGGGAATAACGGTGGCAGGTCTCGATTATCAGAAACTTATACGAGCATAGAGGCAAAGGGGCAAAGGGGCAAAGAGCCTCCTGCGGTCGTTGGCAGCGACCTTCAGTGTCTCAGGAGTGTATGGCTTTGGCTTGCCGCCACATGAGCAAAACCATTATTGAAGTGAATACGGCGGCAAACCGCCGTAGCGGGGGAAGGTCAAGCATTCGAGGTAATCAACTGCGGCCGCCAAAGCGGGGAAACGGCGCGGAAAACGCACTCGAGAAGTTCCCCCAGCAGAGGATCTTCCCGACGATGGGGCAGCATGACCGCGCAGCGGCCACGGCCATGCAGGAACCCTTTGACCCGCAGGCCAATCAGCCGGCCCGACTCGAGATAACTGTTGACCACCGCCGTTGAAACATAGGCAATGCCCTCTCCCTCAAGGACCGACCTGATTGTGAAATGCAGGTCATCAGAAACGATGACACTGTCAAAGGAATTAAAATCACAACCCTGCCCGGCGAGATTACTGCGCAACATTTCCTTGGAGCTGCAGCCATCCCGGCGTGCGTAGAGCCGGAAAGCGAGCAGATCTTCCAGGCTGACGAAACCGTCGGCCGGTTGCAGGGCAATCGCTGGCGGCACAACAAACAGGAGTTCGTCATCCGGCAGGGGGAACCGTTCGAAACCGTCAAAACACTGGTCCTGGCAGTGTTCGATAACAGCGAGGTCAAATTCCAGGTTGCGCAATCCCTGCAGACTTTCCTGCGGCTGCATGAAAATGAATTTAAGGTCATTCAGGTCCGAATGCCCGCGGATGAAGTCACTGAGGATTTCAGGCAGGAACGCCATGCCGAAAGACGGTGTACAGCAGACCGCGATCCGTTTCCGGTTGCCGACATCCCGCAGACTGTGCACCAGCTCCCGTTCTTTTTCGAGAATTTCACGCGCCTTGACCAGAACCAGCAACCCGGCGGAAGTCGGCTCGAGTACGGCGCCGGAGCGATCAACCAGCTGATGGCCGTACTGCTCTTCGAGGAACTTGACCCGCTGCGAAACGGCCGATTGCGTAATATGCAACGATTCCGCCGCCTTGGAAAAAGACCCTTTTTCGATCGCCTCAACCAACGTTTTCAGGTAGCGGGTTTCCATAGGCGGTATCCATCAATTTTTCCATATATTTGAATAGAAAATTATAACAAACCCTTATGGCCCCATAAAAATCTTTCGTTTTACCCTAGCATTGATGGTCACTAGTATACAACTGCTTAGAGAAGGCAAATCCCACGCATACCATTTATAGAACATAGTGCCCATAGAAAGGAGGAAAGGTCGAGGAAGACGTTTTTTGGAGGTTTTTTCGCGATTTCGAGGTATTTCGTACTGAAAGGAGAACCCATGTTAAGGAAGGTATCGCTAACCAAGGCACCTTGGTTGGTCAAGCTCCTTCCCCTGGCATTGATTCTGGGAGCATGTGCAACCGGGGCCATCAGGGAGAAGCAGCTGACACTGCCAACAATCGAAGGTGCGACACCCGTCGGACAGGAAACCTGTCTGGAGTGTCATGAGGACTACGCGGAAAGTTTTGCCGCCAGTACCCACGGTCGTCTGGCCGAGTTTGAACTGATGGGCGCCGCCGGCGGCTGCGAAGCCTGCCATGGCAACGGCAGCCTGCATGCTGAAGAAGGCGACACTGCCCGGATTCTGCGCTTTGGCGAACTGCTGCCCGAAGAATCCGCCGCGGTCTGCGCCAAGTGCCATTCCGACGGCAGCCTGATGGACTGGACGCACAGCCAGCACGCTCTGAGCGACCTGTCTTGCAGCGACTGTCATGATGTCCATGGCGGCGGCAAGTATGCCCTCAAACAGCAGGACCCTGACCTTTGCTACTCCTGCCACCAGGAGCAGATGGCCAAGGCCAGCTTCCCTTCCCATCACCCGATCAAGGAAGGCAAGATGACCTGCGGCGACTGCCACAACCCGCACGGTGAACTGAACACTCACGAGCGCACCAACGATCTGTGCCTCGATTGCCACTCCCGCTACCAGGGGCCGTTCGTGTTCGGCCACGCCCCGGTTGAGGATGATTGCACGATCTGCCACGATCCCCACGGTTCGGTGGCCAATAACCTGCTGGTGCAGAATGAACCCTTCCTCTGCCTGCAGTGCCATGAAGGCCATTTTCATCTGCTGCGCGAGTCCAACTTCTCTGCCACTCAAGGAGTGACCCCGACCGCGGCGGCCAATATTGTCAACCCGCATGGCAGCGAAGGCTTCCAGACTTCGTTCGGCACCAAATGCACGACCTGCCACAAAGTTGTGCATGGCAGTGACTATCCGTCTCAACCGCTCAGCGGTGGCGGCCTGACCCGTTAACTTTAGGAGGCAATAAAAATGAAGCAAAGCTTTGTATGGCTGCTTGCACTATTGTCCATCCTGACCCTGGCGGCGACCTCCACGCTGGCGATCGCGGAAGAACCTTCCGCGCAGATCAGCGGCAATTGGGAGGTTGGCGTCACCGGTGTGGATCTTGAAGACAATCCTGCACGCGTCAATGAATATTCCAAGTACCAGGCCGAAAGTGACGGCCTCAGTCTCGCTCCGAGCCTGAATCTCGAGTACCTCAACAAGGGCTTCCTGATGGGGATCGAGAGCGATATCAAAGGATCCAGGGATCAGGACCATTCCCTGCAATTCGACTTCCAGCGGTTTTTGCGGTTGAAGTTCGATTACCAGGTCATGCAGCACTGGAAAGATCACGAGACTCTGGACCAGATGGGCGCGACCGGCCGTGATGACACGGGGGGCAGTCAGCCCAGCGTCACGACCGATAAAATCATCGCGGAACTCGCTGACAACGGCTTACCAACCACGGTCGGTGGCGGAGCCCTGAATTACGATCCCCGCCAGGCTTATGAAATGGAACTGGCCAACGACTATATCGTGACCCGCCGTGAGCACCAAAACGAGATGAAACTGGCCCTGCCGTTCATTCCCAACGTCGTGTTCCATGCCGGCCTGCGGGTGGAAGAGCGCGAAGGCCTGGAGCAGGCGATCGGCGTGACCAAGTGCGACAACTGCCATGTCTCTGCGGCCGGCAAGGAAATCGATGAGCGCACGGAAGACTTCACTTTTGGCGCGACCGGCAAGTTCGGCATGGTCACGGTCGACTACGAATACCTCGATCGGGAGTTTACCGAAGACGGCGCGACGCCGCTGCGCTATTATGAAGATGCAGGCAATCCGACCGCTTTCAACCTGCTCTACGAGGCCGGCGACTATCCCTTCGGGCGCACCCCCGACTCGGAAAAACGCAGCCATTCGCTGCGCGCCCGGGTTGATCTGCCCAATGCGACCAGCGTCACCGGCAGCTACGTAAACTCTGAAGTGGAAAGTTCCAAGCAAGAGACCCAGGATGAGTATGTGCTGCAAGCCGGCGATACGCTGAAAACCGAATTTGAGTCCTTCGGCGGCAAACTGGCCACCAGGTTCGGCAACCTGCGTCTGTCATTACGGGGCAATGTTTACGAAATCGACATCGACGACAATACGGTCTACTTCCCCGCTCGCGAAGGCATTGGGGCCTGGCCCGCTGCTGCCGCCGACGTTTTTCATTCCGCCGAAGCACGTGATGTTTCGGAACTCGGCGCTGATGCGGTCTACCGCCTGGCCAAGGCGACCACTCTGCATCTCGGCTACGCGTATGAAAAAGTCGAACGCGAAGAAGAAGAACTGGGTGAAACTGAGACTCACACCCTGAAGGCGGCTCTGAAAGCGCGCTTCAGCAAAGCTCTCGCGGGGCGCATCAGTTACCAGTATCAGGACATCGATGAACCGATGGCCGGTGCCCATGTCGGCATCGGACAGGGTGATCCGCTGGCGACCCAGGATCCCCTGGGCTCGGGCCTGTGGTACTACAACACCGCGGATTTCGCCGCTAGCGATGCGATCAAGACCTGGTACTGGACCGATGTCTACCCGAACCGCAAGCTGGCATCGACCAGTCTGCCGCAGGAGGTCCACGAGTCCAAGGCCACGGCCACCTGGTCCATCAACCCGAACATGGCCGCCACAGTGTTTGCCCGGCTGCGCATGGAAGAAAACGACGACGTGAGTTACGAGCAAACGACTTTCGTCCCGGGCGCCAGCCTCTGGTATGCACCCAATGGCAAAATGAATTTGACCATGGCCTATACTTTCAACAAGCAGGAGACAGAAAACCAGATGTGCGTCGGCTGGTACCATGGCTGAGCGAACGACGTCTCGTCGGGCCAGTTTGGCTCGATCTGCAACACCTCCGAGTATGAATCCGACGTCCACACCCTGGCACTCAACCTGGACTACCAGGCCACCGAGAAACTCAGGATGAATTTCGGCATCACCTACAACAACGCCGAAGACAGCTGGGACTGGCAGTTTACCGAAAGAGCCCAGTTGTATCCTCAGAACAACCTGACCACTCCCCTGGCGGAGACCGGCATCGAGTCCCCCGGCCAGTATGCCTCCGTCAACTACGACACCTGGGATCAGAACAGCAACATTGCTTCCTATTCTTCGCTGTCGTACGAACAGTATCAGTTCACCATCGGCGGCACCTACAACTTCACGCCGACCTGCTACACGACCGCATCGGTCACCTACGATGTGTTCGAAAGCGATGAAGAGTATGTCTATGGCGATGAAGACGGCCAAGCCTACTACGGTTATCTTGGGTTCGGCTATCGTTTCTAATTCGCCGCATATTTCATCATTTGCCTCCTGAATTGGCCCGGCTGGAAACAGCCGGGCGCCTTTTTTTCAACAATTTCCTTACCCTTTCCGTTTCTCCTTTGCGCCCTTGCTCGAAAATGTTACTTTTCCTCGTTATGCTAGACGACAAGACAAAAAAACGCCAACATGTCCCGCAGATATCCGGCCTGCTGCAGCTCGACAAGCCCGGCCGTTATCTGGGCGGCGAACTCGGCAGCGTGACCAAGGACTGGCAAACGGTGGACATCACTTTCGCCCTGGCCTTTCCGGACGTCTACGAAGTCGGCATGAGCCATCTCGGGTCGGCGATCCTCTACCGGATCCTGAACGACACACCCTGGATTGCCGCGGAACGTGCATACGCACCCTGGCCCGACCGGGAGGCGCAACTGCGCGCGGCCAACGAGCCCCTGGCATCTCTCGAATCCGGCCGGTCCCTGGCGGACTTCGACATCGTCGGGTTCTCCCTGCAGTACGAACTCAGCTACACCAATGTGCTGGCCATGCTCGCTCTGGCCGGGATTGCCTGGCGGGCGGAAGAACGCGACGAATCCTCACCCCTGGTGGTCGTCGGCGGCCCATGCGCCTTCAACCCGGAGCCCCTGGCGGACTTCATCGACTGCGCATTGATCGGCGATGCCGAAGAGGCCATCATCGAACTCTGCGCAGCGGTGCGCGCAAGCCGCGCAAGCGGTGAAGACCGACCAACCCTGCTGCAGCGCCTGGCCCGTATCGAGGGCGTGTATGTGCCGGGTCATTTTGCCGTCAGCTACCATGACGACCAGAGCATCGCGGAAATCCGGCCGCTCAACCCCGAACGGCAAAAAGTGCGTCGCAGGGTTCTGGCCGATCTGGATTCGGCGCCTTTCCCGTGCGCGCCGGTCGTACCCTTCATGCAGACCATCCACGACCGGGTCGCCGTGGAAGTCGCGCGCGGTTGCACGCGCGGCTGTCGTTTCTGTCAGGCCGGCTACATCTACCGGCCGGTGCGCGAACGCAGCCCGGACACCATCCGCAAGCTGATCGAACAAAGTCTGCGCCATTCGGGCTACGACGAAATCTCCCTGCTGTCCCTCTCGACCGGCGACTACAGTTCCATCGAAAGCCTGGTGCAGAGCCTGATGACCTGCTACGCTGACCAGCGCGTCGCCGTGTCCCTGCCCAGCCTGCGGGTCGGTTCGCTCACCCCGGAACTCATGGAGGAGATCAAGAAGGTGCGCAAGACCGGCTTTACCCTGGCGCCGGAAGCCGGCAGCGAGCGGTTGCGCAAGGTCATTAACAAGGGCATCGCCGAACAGGACCTGCTGGACGCCTCCCGGCAAGCCTTCACTCTGGGCTGGCGCCTGATCAAACTCTACTTCATGATCGGTCTGCCCACCGAGACCGATGAGGACCTCGACGCGCTGATCGATCTGGCCGCACGGGTCAAGGCCGCCGGCCGCGGCACACAGGGTGGCGGCAATGTCAACGTGTCCGTCTCGACCTTCGTTCCCAAAGCGCATACGCCCTTCCAGTGGGATGCCCAGATCGGCATTACAGAGACCTTGAGACGCCAGTCTTACCTGCGCGAGACCTTGTTCAGAAAGCGCCTGAAGCTCAAATGGCACACTGCACAGACGTCTTTTCTGGAAGGTGTTCTGGCCCGCGGCGACCGACGGCTCGCCCGCCTGCTTGAAGCCGCCGTACGCAGCGGCTGCCGCTTCGATGGCTGGCGCGAGTATTTCAACTGGGAGGCCTGGCAAACCGCCTTTTCCACCAGCGGGCTTGACCCCGAATGGTACCTGCGGCAACGCAGTCCGGCGGAAATCCTGCCATGGGACCACATTGACGGCGGGGTGAGCAAAGACTTCCTGCTGCGGGAGAGGCAAGCCGGCCGAGAGGGCACGGAGACCCCTGACTGCCGCCATGGCACCTGCAGTAATTGCGGCCTCTGCGACTTTATAGAGATACGCCCCCGCGAAGCCGCCCGTGAGCGCCTGCAGAAATCGCCGGCCCGGCCGGATACATCGGAACCGGCGCCGCCGGCAGAGACCTTCCGGCAGCGCCTCACCCTGCGCAAGGCTGGCCGCACCACGGCAATCAGCCATCTCGAATTCATGACAGTCATACATCGCGCCGTTCGCCGGGCACAGCTGCCAATCCGCTATTCCGGGGGTTTTCACCCGGCACCACGCATCAGCTTCGGTGATGCCCTGCCGATCGGTGTCGCCAGTGAAGCGGAGCTGGTCGATCTTGAATTGACTGCATACCGGACACCTGCCGAGGTCCTGACAGGACTCAATCAGGAACTCCCTGCAGACATCCGGATCCTGGCGGCAAAAGACTTGCCACGGAAAGGGCCGGGCCCGGGCGCCAGTCTGTCTGCAGCCACCTATCGAGTGCCACTGCCGGCCGATCGACCCGCAGATCTTGAACAGCGGATAGCGGACTTCCTGGCCGCCGGAGCAGTGCCGGCAACCCGCATCAAGAAGAACCGGCCCCTGGAGATCGATCTGCGCCCCTGGGTAAGTGCCCTGGAGTGTGAAGATCAGGAGCTTATCATGGTCATGATCTCCGGCAGCCCGATCATGCTCGCCGGCCACCTGCTGGGCATGGATAGCGAAGCTGTCCGCAGTCTGGGAATCTGCAAGACGTCGATTACCTGGAGGGCGACGGCCAGCGACGGCATTCCGGGCTGACCGCCATCGGCAGAACAACCGTGCCCTCCTAAGCATAAAAACAGTCAAGACGATCAAAAATCCGGTGATTTTTCGTTTTCCTTGACGTCTTTCTTTGCTCCATCGCGACTTTGGGTTATATTTCCCTCCATGAAGCTTTGTGCTGCGCAATTAAAAGATTTCGAATCTTTCTTATCATATAATCCATTGAAGGAGACACATCATGACCAAAGAACTGGTCATCAACACGACGTCTCACGAAACCCGCGTGGCGTTGCTGGAGAGCGGGCACATCGCTGAACTCTATATCGAGCGCAGCCGGGAACTGGGCATCGTCGGCAACATGTACCGGGGCAAGGTCATCCGGGTTCTGCCGGGCATGCAGGCGGCCTTTGTCGATATCGGGCTGGAAAAAGCCGCCTTCCTCTACGTCGCTGACGTCCTCGATGAGATCGAAGCCGTCGAGCGTTACATCGAAGGCGGCCACAAGCATCACGACTCCGGAGATGAGGCTGCCGAAGAACGCCCGCCCCTGCCCCCGATCGAAGACCTGCTGCAGGAAGGTCAGGAGATTCTCGTCCAGGTCTCCAAGGAGCCGATCGGCACCAAGGGCGCACGCATCACTTCCCACATTTCCCTGCCGGGCCGCAACCTGGTCTATATGCCGACCGTCGATCACGTCGGGATTTCACGGCGGATTGAAAACGAAGATGAACGGACCCGCCTGCGCCACCTGGTGGATGTCATCCGCCCCGCCGGCACCGGCTTCATCGTCCGCACCGCAGCCGAAGGCAAACAGGCGGACGAGCTGAAAGCCGACATGGATTACCTGGTCGGGCTCTGGGAGCAGATCAGTCGGCAGAATCCCGACAAGGGCGCACCGTGCCTGATCCATTCCGATCTGGACGTCACCAGCAAGGTGCTGCGCGACATCCTGACTGAGGACGTATCACGGATCATCGTCGATTCCCCGCTGGGCCACCGCAAGATCGTCGACTTTCTCGATACGTTCATGCCAGGGCATAATTTCCAGGTGGAGTTGTACACGGAGGACGAACCGATCTTCGACGCTTTCGGCCTGGAAGTGGAAATCGCCCGGGCTCTGGGCCGCAAGGTCTGGCTGAAGAGTGGCGGCTACATCATCATCGAGCAGACCGAAGCCTTGAACGCCATCGATGTCAATACCGGCCGTTTCGTCGGCAAACACAACCTTGAGGACACCATTCTCAAAACCAACCTTGAAGCTGTCAAGGAGGTTGCCTTTCAGTTGCGACTGCGCAATATCGGCGGTCTGATCATCATTGACTTTATCGACATGGAAAAGGAGGCGCACCGCGAGAAGGTGCATGCTGCCCTGGAAGAAGCCCTCAAGCTCGACAAGTCGAAAACCAATATCCTGAAAATCTCCGAACTCGGCCTGGTTGAGATGACCCGTAAACGGGTCAGGGAAAGCATCGGCCGCACCCTCTGCGAATCCTGCCCCTATTGCGAAGGCAAAGGCTACATCAAGAGCAAGACGACAACCGTTTACGAGATCTTCCGCGAGCTGCAGCGGGAAATGCATAACGCGCCTGGCTACCGCATGACGCTCAACGTCCATCCCGACATCGCTGATCTGCTCTATGACGAAGAACGTCCGGGCATTGAAGAATTGGAAGAACGCTATGAAAAGCAGGTCACCATCCACGCCCGGCCCGGCTTCCATATCGAACAATTCGGCATTCTGGTCGGATAACCCGGAGGTCGAGACGTTGGACCGGTCTGCCTTGCGGCACACGCAAAGCCGAGAATCCCGGAGACAATGCTGATTTTTCCTTGACATAAACGGGACAAGCGACATATAAGATACAGTTCCTGAGCGGACCCTGAACGAGAGTCACGCATGCTCAAGGTTGAAAGTGAGGTGATTTGGATGTACGCGGTGATCAGAACCGGAGGGAAGCAATATAAAGTTTCCGAAGGCGACCTGGTAAAGGTCGAAAAACTGGCTGGCGAAGTAGGTGAGAGCATTGAACTGGCCGAAGTCCTCATGGTTGGCGGAGAAGAGGTAAAGATCGGGACACCTCTCTTGCCCGAAGCGAAAGTCACAGCAAGAATTGTCGAGCAGGATAAAGATAAAAAAATCCTGGTTTTCAAATCGAAGCGTCGCAAGAACTCTCGCAAAAAAAACGGACACCGACAGCCTATCACGCGCCTGCAGATTACGGCGATTGAAGCTTAAGTTAAAAGGTAAGGAGGCAGTTCCATGGCTCACAAAAAAGGGGTTGGCAGTACACGCAACGGCCGCGACAGTATCGGCAAGAGACTTGGCGTCAAGCGCTACGCCGGGCAGGAGGTTTCAGCTGGTTCGATCCTGGTTCGTCAGCGTGGCACAACCATCCATCCCGGTAACAACGTCGGTTGCGGCAAGGATTACACCTTGTTTGCCCTGATCGACGGCGTTGTCAAGTTCGAGCGCCTGGACAAAACCAGGAAGAAGGTCAGTGTCTACGCTGCCTGAGCTCAATTTCGGAACAACATTTAAAAACCCGGGGTTCGCGAGAGCTTCGGGTTTTTTTTTAACAGTGGCGCGAATTTTATGAATTTCGTCGATGAAGTGAAATTTCACGCCAAGGCCGGTGACGGCGGCCGGGGCTGCCTGTCGTTCCGGCGCGAGAAGTTCATTCCCCGCGGCGGCCCGGATGGCGGGGACGGCGGGGACGGCGGGGATATCCTTTTCGAAGTCGACCCCGGCGTCAACACCCTGCTCGATCTGCGTTATCGTGCCCACTACCGGGCCGGCAACGGGACCCCCGGCCTGGGCAAGACCAAGCACGGCAAGAATGGTGAAGACCTGATCATCAAGATTCCGCCAGGCACCCTGGTCTACGATGATGAAACCGGCGAACTGCTCGCCGACCTGACCGAAGCCGGCAAACAGTTGCGACTGCTGCGCGGCGGACAGGGCGGCCGCGGCAACGCCCGGTTTGCCACGTCAACCAACCGGGCGCCGCGCCACACCCAGCCGGGGATTCCCGGCGAAGAACGGGTCCTGCGCCTGCAGCTCAAACTACTGGCCGACGTCGGCCTGGTCGGCCTCCCCAACGCCGGCAAATCGACTTTGATTTCCAGCGTATCCGCCGCCCGTCCCAAGATCGCCGATTACCCGTTCACCACCCTGGTCCCCAACCTCGGCGTGGTCCGTTATGGTGACTTCGGCTCCTTTGTGATGGCGGACATCCCGGGACTGATTGCCGGCGCCAGCGAAGGGCATGGCCTGGGCACCCGCTTTCTGCGCCACATCGAACGCACCGACCTCTTTCTCCACCTGGTCGACTTGTCCGGCATGCAGGAAGGCGCCCCACTGGATAACTTTACCGCAATCAACCGGGAACTTGAGCATTACAATCCGGCACTCCTCGATCGCTGCATGCTGATCGTGTTCACCAAACTGGACATCACGGAAGTCCGCGAACAGCTCGCGGACCTGCGGCCAGTTTTCGAAAGCAAGGGTTTCCGGACCTTTGCCGTTTCGGCAGTCACCGGTGAGGGGCTCCCGGAGCTGGTCCGGGCGACCGGGCAGGAACTGACACGGATCCGCCGTCCGGAGAACCTTGACAGAAACTTTCGCGAATAGTAGAATTTCTCTGTTTTTTCAATTGTTTCCGAGAATATTATAGAAAATGCGGACGATCCTTCTGGCACATGTAAAACGCGTTGTTGTGAAAATTGGCAGCCGGGTCATTTCCGATGACAACGGCCTCGATCTCGAGAAAATGGCCGGCATCTGTGACGATGTCCATCAACTGCGGCAGCGTGGTTTTGAAGTCGTCGTGGTGTCCTCCGGGGCGATTGCCGCCGGCAGAAAAGACCTGGGCATCATCGGCCGGCCGCAAACCATCCCTCTCAAACAGGCAGCAGCGGCCATTGGTCAGAGCCGGCTCATGCGCATTTACAAAGACGGCTTTCACCGCTATGGCCTGCAGACGGCACAGGTTCTGCTCACCCGCGATGACCTGGCAAATCGCCGTCGCTACCTGAACGCCCGCAACACCCTGATGACCCTGCTCGAATACAACATCGTGCCGATTATCAATGAAAATGATACCGTCGTTGTCGATGAGCTGCGCTTTGGCGACAATGACAATCTTTCCTCCATGGTCACCAACCTGGTGGAGGCCCAGCTACTCGTAATCCTTTCCGATATCGATGGCCTTTATGATCGTGACCCACGTCGGTATCCGGATGCCACGCTGATTTCTGAAGTGGAACGAATCACTCCCGAGATCGAAAGCATGGCCGGCGGAGTGGGCAGCGCGCTCGGAACGGGCGGCATGACGACCAAACTTAAAGCCGCCAAACGAGCGACCCTTTACGGCGCCGGCACGGCCATTATCAATGGCGGCAACCCGCACAGCCTGCTGCAACTCTTCGACGGCCATGAGCTCGGCACCTATTTTCTGCCGGCCAGAGACCCGATGGCTGCCCGCAAGCACTGGATCGCTTTTACCAAAAAACCACGTGGCAAACTGTTTCTCGATGAGGGCGCCTTCAAGGCGGTCGCCGAGAAGGACAAAAGCCTGCTGCCCTCGGGGATCCTGCGCATTGAAGGCGGCTTCGAACGCGGCGACGCCGTGCGGCTGTGCAGCATGGACGGCACCGAATTTGCCAAGGGAGTGACTAATTATTCTTCCTCCGAGCTGTCGCTGATCCGCGGAAAAAAAACCAGTGAAATCGCCCCGATCCTGGGTTACCAGTATGGCGACGAAATTGTACACCGGGACAATCTGGTCCTGGAAACCTGACCCGGCGCGCGGCAGCAGCCCCGTCGCCAGGAATCAACCCCGGCAGGCCTTGATTGACACGAGGTGATCCATGACCGTATCCGAGCAGATGGCCAAACTGGCAATAGACAGCCGCGCTGCAGCGCAAATCATGGGAAGCCTTCCCGCAGCGGTCAAAAACGAATTGCTGAAGCGCATGGCGCAGGCCCTGCTCGACGGCAGCGAACAGCTCATTACCGCCAACAACCTGGACATCACGGCCGCCCGCCATGCCGAGCTCGCTCCAGCCATGATCGATCGTCTGGTCATTGACGCCGAGCGGATTCGCGCTATGGCGGAGGGTTTGCGCGAAGTGGCCGAGCTGCCCGACCCGGTCGGCGAAATTACCGGCATGCGCCGCCGTCCGAACGGGCTGCTGGTCGGCCGAATGCGCGTCCCGCTTGGCGTTATCGGCATCATTTACGAATCCCGCCCGAATGTCACGGCCGATGCCGCCGGTCTTTGCCTGAAAAGCGGCAATGCCGTGATCTTGCGCGGCGGCAAAGAGGCGCTCCATTCGAACCTGGCAATTGGCAAAATCCTGAAAAACGAACTGGACCGTATGAGCCTGCCCGGAGATGCCCTGCAGGTTCTTGCAACGCCCGACCGCGAGGCGCTACTGGAACTGCTCAAAAGGGAAGACGAGATCGATCTGATCATCCCACGCGGCGGCGAAGGCCTGATCCGGTTCGTCAGCGAACACTCCCGGATCCCCGTCATCAAACACTACAAGGGGGTGTGTCACACCTACGTCGATGCCTGTGCCGATTTCGCCAAGGCTGAGAAGATCTGCCTGAATGCCAAAGTCCAGCGGCCCGGCGTCTGTAATGCCATGGAGACGCTCCTGGTCCACAAGGACATCGCGGCGACCTTTATCCCACGCATTGCGGCGGCGATGCGTGCCCACGGCGTCGAACTGCGCGGCTGCGAAATCACGCGCGAGTTCGCAGCCGAGGCCGGTGCGGCCAGTGAAGCCGACTGGTATGCCGAGTATCTTGACCTGACCCTGGCCGTACGCGTCGTCGATGGCCTCAATGAAGCTATTTCCCATATCCGCAAATACGGTTCACTGCACACCGAAGTGATCGTGACCCGCAACTATGACCACGCCCAGCGCTTCCTCAATGAAGTCAACTCGAGCGTGGTGATGGTCAATGCTTCCTCGCGCTTTTCAGACGGCAATCAGCTCGGCCTTGGTGCCGAGATTGGCATATCAACCACCAAACTGCACTCGTTCGGCCCGATGGGCCTGGAAGATCTGACCACCCGCAAATTCATTATTTACGGCGACGGCCAGATTAGGACGTGAGGGGTGAGGAGAAGGAGGGAAGGGTTTGCTTCCCCCCCCCCCTCCTCCCTGCTCACCGGACTCTATGAAACTCGGCATCCTGGGCGGCACCTTCAATCCGATTCACCTGGCGCACCTGCAGATCGCCAGGGAAGTTCTCCTGTCCTGCCGATTGGACAGAGTCCTGTTCATCCCTGCCGCAGACCCGCCGCACAAACCGGTCGCCAACGACACGCCGTTCAAACATCGCCTCGCCATGGTCAATGTGGCCATTGCCGATGATCCGCTGTTCGCTGCATCCGATATCGAGATGCGCCGTTCAGGCAAGAGCTATTCGGTACAAACCCTTGAACTCCTGCAACGCGAAGATCCGGCAGGGGAGCGCTATTTCATCATAGGGCTGGACTCTTACCGCGACATTGCCCACTGGAAAGACGCGCCCCGGATTTTCGCGCTGGCCCATATCGTGGTCGCGACCCGACCGGGCATCCGCCTCGACGATCCCCTGCAGGTCCTGCCTGTTGCGATGCGCAGAAACTTCTGTTATGATGTCCGTCTGGAAAAAATACGTCATAAATCTGGTAACTATCTGATTTTCAAGGAAGAAACCCAGATGGACATCTCTTCCACGATGATCCGCAGCGAAGTTGCCGCCGGACGCAGCATTCGTCACCTGGTGCCGCCTGCCGTTGCTGACTACATCTCAAAACATGCCCTCTATAGAAAGACCGGGCAAGGGAGCCACTGATTTGCAATCGAAGGAAAGAGCGCTGTTTTGCGCCTCTCGGATTCTCGACAAAAAAGCCACGAATGTTCGCATCCTGGATGTTCGCAAGCTCTCTTCTCTCACTGACTTTCTGGTGTTGGCCTCCGGCAGTTCCGACCGGCAGGTTCAAGCGGCAGCCGAAGCTGTCCATCAGGGTCTCAAAAAACAGCATGAAACCCTGCCTTTAGGTATTGAGGGCATGAAAGAGGGCCGCTGGGTCCTGATCGACTATGGTGATGTGATGGTCCATGTGTTCCACGAGCCGGTGCGTCTGTTCTACGATCTGGACGGTCTCTGGAACGATGCACAGGAGGTCGCCCTCCCTGAAGACGTCACCCATGAGGCCCCGGAAAGCCGGTGAAACTCCACCTGCTCTGTGTCGGTCGGCTCACGGAAAGCTACCTTCGCCAAGGCTGCGAGGAATTCACCAAACGACTGAGGCACTACCTGCCTCTGACCATTGAAGAACACAAGGAATCCAAGTCAGGCAAAAAACCCGACACGCGGCGCATTGTCAACCAGGAGGGCCGCCGGCTGCTGGAGCGCATTCCGGAAGGCGCCTTTGTCATCGCTCTTGACGAACAGGGTGTGGCGCTTAGCTCCAGAAAGCTTGCAGATAAACTTGAACAGCATATGATCGAGGGCCGCAGTTCCTGGACCCTGATTATCGGCGGCCCCTATGGCCTGAGTCCTGACGTCAGGCAGCGGGCGGATATGACCCTGTCGCTCTCCTGCCTGACGCTGACCCATCAGATGGCCAGACTGCTGCTGCTGGAGCAACTTTACCGGAGCTGCACGATTATCCGCAAAGAGCCGTACCATCATTGACCACCGATGGAAAATATCCGCTTTCCCCGGTTTTCGGTGTAGCATTGTAACTACAATAACGTCATAATAATTCGCGAGGGGACACAGCTATGACAGGAGACTATTCCCAGGTAAAAGAACTTTTGCTGAAAGAGCGCAAGGAATTGCTGCGCGAAGTCAACGCTTCTTACGAGACCTGCCGGGAACTGGGTCAGGACGGCGTCCCGGATATCGGTGACATGTCGTCGGTCACTTACAGTCGCGATGTACTGTTTAACCTGAGTGAGACCCAGAAACAGAAAATTTACGATATAGACGCCGCTCTGGAGCGTATCGAGCAGGGTGAATACGGCATCTGTATGGAATGCGGCGAAGAAATTGCCGCGCGCCGCATGGAAGTCCGCCCCTTTTCTCGCTACTGTATCGAATGCAAAACCAACATAGAAAACTCCAGAAAATAACGTAAGCCCGCTCTGACGCATTCGCATCGTCTCGAGGAGGATTCCCATGACGTTAATGGCCTTTCTGCTGTTATGTATTTTCCTGATCCTGTTTTTTCTCTACTTCTGGGGGCTAAATCCGCACCTGGTCACGGTTTACCTGATGTCGGAGCAGAGTGTTACCTACCCGGTCGCTTTCGTGGTCATCTCCTGCCTTGTCGCCGGCCTTGCCCTCGGGATTGCCGCCTACCTGTACGGGGCGATCACCTACCGTTGGGCACGCTGGAAGAAAGACCGTTCCGATAAAAAGCAGAAGGAAGTCAATGCCATTTACCGGGAAGGGGTGGGGCGCCTGCTGTCGGGAGACCTCAAGAAGGCGCGCGCACTCCTGCAGAAGGCCCTGGACCGTGACCCGCGCAACGTTGAGATCTATATCGCCATGGCCAGCCTCAGCAGTCAGGAAGGCAATATCAGCGAAGGCCTCGCCTTGCTCGCCAAAGCCAAAGGCCTGGATGCCAGCAGCCGCGAAGTCATCTTTAAAACCGCAGCCCTTCAGGAAGAGATGGGCAATGATGAAGACGCCGTGGCTTCCTACCAGGAGCTGCTGACCCTGGAAAAAGACAACCGCAAGGCTTTGCGCAGCCTGCGTGACCTCCATATCAGACATGAAGACTGGCAAGAGGCGCTTGACGTCCAGCGCAAGCTGCTCAAAACCGGCCCCGGCGCCAACCGCATGAACGAAGAAAAAGAAACCCTGCTCTTCCTGCGCTACGAACTGGCGCGCCAATCGATCATCGCCAATGACCTGGATAATGCCAAATCGGAATTGAAGGATGTTATCCGCCAGATGCCCGAGTTTACCCCGGCCCGGGTGAGCCTTGGCGAAGCGTACGTGGCACAGGGCCGCGACAAGGAAGCGACCAGAACCTGGCAGGAAGGCTACCTCAAGCTGGGCAAGAGTGTCTTTCTCGAACGCCTTGAAGACTTTTACCTTGAACGCGAAGACCCGTCCTCGCTCCTGAGCTTCTTCCGTGAAACGGTCCTGGAGCGTGGCGATGACCTGATGTTCCGGCTTTTCTATGGCAAGCTCTGCCTACGACTGGAAATGGTTGACGAAGCCCTCGAACAACTGCAAGCCATCGAAAGTTCCGGCCTTGAGACGCCGCAGGTTCACCTGCTGCTGGCGGAAGCCCATCGCAGAAGAAATCGCCCCGACGAAGCGATCAGCGAATACCAGAAAGCCCTCGGCGTGACCAACCGGCTGCGCCTCGGCTATGCCTGTGAAAGCTGTCAGACCAAGCTGCCGGAATGGAACAGCCGCTGCCCATCCTGCGCTGCATGGGGAACCATTGCCCTGGTTGACCGTAAGGCCATGCTTGAGGCCAAACCCCTTGAGATCAACCAGATGGTGGTCCACCATGGCGAGCAATAAATGACTCAGTCACGGCCCAAACCGGTGGCCCTGATTATTCTCGATGGCTGGGGCATCAATCCAAGCTGCAGCAACAATGCTGTCTGCCAGGCCAGAACGCCCATTCTCGACAAGCTGGCGGCAACCTGTCCGGCGGCCACTTTGAAGACTTCGGGACTGAGCGTGGGCCTCCCCGAAGGCCAGATGGGCAACTCTGAGGTCGGGCATCTCAACCTGGGAGCGGGCCGCGTTGTCTACCAGGGACTGACTCGCATCAGCCAGGACATTGCCGACGGCAATTTCTTTGAAAACCCGGTTTTTCTCAACGCCCTGCAGACAATCCGCGAAAAGGGCGGGACGCTCCACCTGATGGGTCTCCTTTCCGACGGCGGCGTCCATTCGCACCAGAACCATCTCCATGCCCTGGTTGAACTGGCGCGCAGCAACGCTCTCAACGATGTCTGCATCCACGCCTTCATGGATGGTCGGGACACTCCGCCGCAAAGCGGCGCCGAATATCTGGCCCAACTGGAGGACAAACTCGCAGAACTGGGAACCGGTCGGGTGGCAACCGTGATCGGCCGCTACTACGCCATGGACCGCGACAACCGCTGGGAGCGAGTGGAACAGGCCTGGCGAGCCATCGCGCTCGGCGAGGGCAGTCGCGCGCCCTCGAGCGCGCAAGCAATCCAGGCGGCCTACCAGGCCGGCGAGACCGACGAGTTTGTCAAACCCAGGGTCATCGATTGCAATGGCAAGCCTTTCCCGGGCATTGCCGACGGCGACGGCATCATCTTTTTCAATTTCAGGGCCGACCGCGCGCGCGAAATCACCCGCTGTTTCACCCAGCCCGACTTTGCGGAATTTGTGCGGCCGCAGCGCCCCGAGCTGGCCACATTTGTCTGCATGACCGAATATGACGAAACCTTCCGTCTGCCGATCGCCTACGCCCCGGAGAATTTGACCCATATCCTCGGAGAAGTGGTCGCCAACGCTGGTCTCAAGCAACTGAGGATTGCCGAAACCGAAAAATATGCCCATGTCACCTTCTTTTTCAACGGCGGTCTGGAAACGCCCTTCGCCAATGAAGATCGGCTGCTGATCCCTTCTCCCCAGGAGGTCGCAACCTACGACCTGAAACCGGCCATGAGCGCCCCCGCAGTTGCCGATGAGGTCGTGCAACGTATCCGGAGTGGTGCATATGACCTGATCATCCTCAACTTTGCCAACCCCGACATGGTGGGGCATACCGGCAACCTGGCCGCCGCCATTTCGGCCATGGAAACCGTTGACGCCTGTGTCGGCAAAGTTGTCGAGGCCCTGGTGGAGGTCGGCGGCTGTGCACTGCTGACCGCCGATCATGGCAACTGCGAACAAATGGTCGATGGTGACGGTTCTCCCCATACGGCACACACTTCAAACCTGGTGCCACTGATTCTGGTAAACGCCCGGGACCGAGCCGCCAGGCTGCGCTCCGGCATCCTCGCGGACATTGCGCCGACCCTTCTCGAACTGCTCCAGCTGCCGGCCCCGCCCGAGATGACCGGCACCAGCCTGCTGGACTAAGCGATGGCTGCCGGCAAGTCTGGCAGGAAGGGGCGGTGCGATGCATTTTGCCGGATATCTGCAAAGGGAGGTGACGTCCTGCATTGACCTGCTGCTGCCTCTGGCTTGCCCCTGGTGTGGCGACCGGTTGCCCGCGGGTAAAATTCACACAGATCTCTGTTCGCTCTGCCTGAACGACATCCACCCGGTGGGTCCGGCCTGCTGCCCGCGCTGCATGCAGCCTCACCTGACCCACACTGAGACCAGCCACCATTGCGAAGCCTGCCTGCGGCAGCCACCCCCTTTTGACAAGGTCCACGTGGTCGGCACACATGCGGGCCGGCTCAAAGAAGCGATCCACCGTTTTAAATACCGTGACAACCCGGCCCTGAATGCCTCGCTAGGGCAACTCATGATCGAACAATTGCATCGGACACTGGAGGACTTTCAGCCGGATCTGGTCATGCCGGTTCCCTCACATCCGCGGCGTCTCAAAAAACGCAGTTACAATCAGGCTCTGGAACTGGCCCGGCCCGTCGCCAGGCATTTCCACAAACCGCTCGCCACCGATCAGCTGCAGCGCATAAAACCGACAACCGCGCAACAGACCCTGAACGCCCGGCAGCGGCAAGGCAACCTGCGCGGCGCCTTCATCCTCACCGCCCCGGTTCAAAACCAACGAATTCTGCTGATCGATGATGTCATGACGACCACGGCAACGGCCCGCGAATGCTGCCAGACCCTGCGCCACGGTGAGGCGACGGCCATCCATGTTGCGGTGCTTGGGCGGGCATGAACGGCCGGAAAGCCCGTCAGGGAAATAACCTTTGGAAGTAGCGAGCATTTCTGGTAGTTTAATTGTATCTACTCGGACAATTCCTTCTGCATGCGACGACTCCCGACGAACAAGAGTTGCTTATGCCCGGCAAACCGCCCCTGATTGACCATCTGCAGCTCGAACAGACACTCAACACGATCCCCAGCGGGCTCTTCCTGGTCGATCTGGACCTGAATATCCTGTACTGGAATTCTGCCGCGGAACGCATCACCGGCTTCTCCGCCGATGAGATCATCGGCAAGCACTGTTCCTTTCTGCAGGGTATCCCCTGTGCCCGGAAATGCGGCCTGCTCGACCCCGGCACACCCAAACCGATCACTGGCGCTGCCTGTTCGATTACCACCAAATCGGGTAGACGGATCACCATCATGAAGAACGTTGAGACCCTCTACAACAGCGCCGGGCAAGCGATCGGCGGCATTGAATCCTTTCATGACATTACCCTGCAGCGCAGACTGGAAAAAAGCCTGCGCAACGAAGCGTTCATCCTCGAAAAACGGATCAGGGAACGCACCGCCGATCTGGAAAAGAGCGAGGCGCGGTTCCGTGCAATGCTCGACAACATGGATGACTATGCGTATATCACCGCCACCGATTTCCGCTTGAGCTTCATGAACCGGGCCATGATGGAAGCCTTCGGTGACCGGGTTGGCGAGTTCTGTTTTTCAGCGCTGCATGAGCTGAAACAACAATGTCCCTGGTGTCCGATGGAGAACGTACTGGACCAGGGGTCCTGGCGGGAAGAACGCCGCCTGGGCAGCCACAGCAACCGCACCTACGAAATCGTTCACTCCCGCCTGCCCGATGAAAACGGGGCGCCCAAAAAATTGGCCGTCTGCCGGGACATCACCAAGCGCAAGCACGCTGAAGAGGCGTTGACTGAAGCCAATCTGGAACTCGATGCTTTCGCCAACTCCATATCCCACGATCTGCGCAACATCCTGTCGCCGGTCGTCACCTACATGGATTTTCTGCGCCTGGAATACGGCAAGGTCCTCGCCCCGGAAGTCCACAAGGTTCTGGCCGACGTCGAGCGCCAGAGCGAAAGGGCCATCGCCTTGCTCGATGACCTGCTTGATCTGGCCCAGGTCGGCCAGCTCGAAGCCACACAGCGTCCCACGGAGGTGGCCGGCATTATCGGCGAAATCATCAAGGAACGCGCCTATGAGAATGACGGCCCAGAAATAGACATCCAGGTCGCCGAACTGCCCGCAACCTGGGTTCCTGAAGCGATGATCTACCAGGTTTTCGCCAACCTGATCGGCAATGCCATCAAGTATGCCGGGGCTGCCGGCCAGCCGATCGTGATCGGCTGTCGCCCGGAGCCCTCGCGCCTGGTCTATTTTGTGCGCGACCATGGCCCGGGCGTCCCTCCGGAAGAACGCGATGCGGTCTTCGATATCTTTTCCCGCGGCAGCACCTCGCAGGGCGTCAGGGGCACCGGCATCGGCCTGGCCATCGTCCGCAAGGTGGCCCTGCGCTGCGAAGGGCAGGTCTGGGTCGAAGGGACCCCCGGGGGGGGCGCCACCTTCTGTTTCGCCCTGCCTTACCACTTTGCGGCAAGGCCCGAAACAGCTATGCTGACTTGAGCGTCGGCCGGAGACCGCGCCATGCCGGACCCGTTGATCACGATCTTCGAACGCCTCAAGCGCCATTTCGGCCAATCCCGCTGGTGGCCGGCCGAAACCCCCTTTGAAGTCGTCGTCGGCGCCATCCTGACCCAGAACACGGCCTGGACCAACGTCGAGATGGCCATTGCCAACCTCAAGACGGCCGATGTCTTGTGCCCCCGCAAGCTGCGGGATTTGCCCAGGCTCCGTCTCGAGGAATTGATCAAGCCGTCCGGTTTCTTTCGGCAGAAGGCGACCTATCTGCATCACTTCTGTGACCTGCTGGTCGAACAGTTCGATAGTGATGTGAACAGGCTCTGCCACGGGCCGCTCGACGATGTGCGCCGGCGGCTGCTGGCCATCAAGGGCGTTGGCGCTGAAACGGCCGACTCGATCCTGCTCTACGCCGCCCAGCGCCCGTCCTTCGTGGTCGACGCCTACACCAGGCGGATATTTACCCGGCTGGGCCTGCTGCAGGGGAAAGAGTCTTACGAAACCATCCGCCGGATGTTCATGGCGGCCGTGCCGCAATCGGTCGCCCTGTACAATGCGTATCACGCGCTGATTGTCCAACTCGCCAAAACCTTCTGTCGCAAAAAACAACCGCAGTGCAGCGGCTGTCCGCTGCTTGGCGGCTGTCCTTACGGGCAGCAGGCAGACGAGCGTCTCGCCGAAGGCCGTCCGGCCTGAACCAGCCCCCCCCCCCCGGTTTGCCGGTCCGCTCAGTTTTCCCGGCCACCAGGTCCCGGCGACCCACCCGGCGTCAAGGCTTTTCACCCGGGGGCCAAGGCCGGCACGCAGCTGTTTTACCTTGACTTCTTCAGCAGTTCTGATAGCTTGCGGTGTTCATTTGTCTATTTGAAAACGACGCTTGCGGAGCAGCATCATGGATTATAAAAACACCCTTAACTTACCCCAGACCGACTTTCCGATGCGCGGCAACCTGCCGCAGCGCGAGCCTGAAATTCTCCAGCGCTGGACAGCCCTCGACCTGGATCGCCGGCTCAGCGAACCGGATGCGGGCAAACCCAACTTCACCCTGCACGACGGTCCTCCCTATGCCAACGGCAACATCCATATCGGCCATGCCCTGAATAAGATTCTCAAGGACATCGTGGTCAAGAGCAAGCGCATGCAGGGCTATTACGCCCCCTACGTGCCCGGCTGGGACTGCCATGGGCTGCCGATCGAACTGAAGGTCGACCAGCAGCTCGGCTCGAAAAAACGCGACATGAGCAAGGCCGAGATCCGCAAGGAATGCCGCAGCTATGCGGACAAGTGGGTCAAAGTCCAGAGCGAGGAATTTCAGCGCCTGGGCATCTTCGGTGACTGGCAGCATCCCTACCTGACCATGAGGACGGCCTACGAGGCGGCGACCGCCCGCGAGCTGGCGCGCTTTGCCGAACGCGGCGGCCTCTACAAGGGCAAGAAACCGGTCCACTGGTGCTCCTCCTGCGTGACCGCCCTGGCTGAAGCCGAGGTCGAATACGCCGACCACACCTCACCGTCGATCTACGTCAAGTTTGCCTATGTCGACCAACTGCCGGAAGGCTTCGAGGATCTCGCCGGGAAACCGCTGTCTTTCGTCATCTGGACGACCACGCCCTGGACGATACCTGCCAACCTGGCCGTCTGCCTGCATCCTGAGCTGCCCTACGTCGCCGTGGAAACCGGTGGCGAGGTGCTGGTATTCGCCGAAGGCCTCTACGCCAAGGTGCTGGCCGAGCTCGGCATTGAAGATTACCGGGTCATCAAAACCTTTCTGGCCGAATCCTTCGAGAAACGCAACTGCCGGCATCCCCTGTACGAACGGGATTCGCTGATCGTGCTGGGTGACTACGTAACCCTCGAAGCCGGTACCGGCTGCGTGCATACGGCCCCTGGCCACGGCCAGGACGACTACCAGACCGGACTCCGCTACGGGCTGGAGATCTATAACCCGGTCGATGACTACGGCTGTTACCAGAAGGACCTGGAGTTGTTCGGCGGCATGAAAGTCACGGCGGCCAACCCGGAGGTCTGCGCCGAACTCGCCCAAAAAGGCGCCCTGCTTCAGGAGAGCAAGGTCAAACACAGCTATCCACATTGCTGGCGCTGTAAAAAGCCGATCATCTTTCGCGCGACCGAGCAGTGGTTTATCTCCATGGCCGCGAACGACCTGCGCAACAAAGCCCTGCAGCACATCAACGACGTACAGTGGATCCCCCACTGGGGTCGGGAACGCATCTACAATATGATCGCAAACCGCCCGGACTGGTGCATCAGCCGCCAGCGCAGCTGGGGCGTGCCGATCACCGTCTTCTACTGCAGCGAATGCGACGAGGCCCTGGCTGACGGCCGGATCATGCACCATGTCGCCGACCTGTTCGAGACCGGCGGCAGCGATCTCTGGTACGAAAAGACCGCCGCCGAACTGCTGCCGCCCGGAACGAGCTGCCCGCATTGCAACGGCAGTGAGTTCCGCAAGGAAATGGACATCCTCGACGTCTGGTTCGATTCCGGGGTGTCCCACGCAGCGGTCCTCGAACAGAACGACCACCTGAACACCCCGGCCGATCTCTACCTGGAGGGCAGCGACCAGCACCGCGGCTGGTTCCATTCCAGCTTGCTCGCCTCGGTCGGCACCCGCGACACTGCGCCCTACAAAGCGGTCCTGACTCACGGCTTCGTGCTCGACGAAAAAGGCCGGCCCATGTCCAAATCGGTGGGCAATGTGGTCGCGCCCGAAAAGGTCATCAGCAAATATGGCGCCGAGATTTTGCGCCTCTGGGTGGCCACCCAGGATTACCGCAACGACACCCGGGTGGGAGAGCAGATCCTCAAACAGGTCTCGGAAGCCTATCGCCGTATCCGCAACACCGCCCGCTACATTCTCGGCAACATTCACGACTTTGATCCGGCCATCGACCTGGTCGCCGACCAGGATCTGCTTGAAATCGACCGCTGGGCCCTGTCACGCCTGGCGAAGCTGATCGAGCGGGTTTTGAAATCCTACGATGCCTACGAATTCCATGTTTTATACCATGCGGTCCACAACTTCTGTGCCATCGATATGAGCGCCTTTTACCTGGACGTTCTCAAGGACCGCCTCTACACCTCGCCGGCGCGCAGCTTGGCAAGGCGCAGCGCCCAGACCGCCATGTATCGGATTCTCGACGCCCTGACCCGCATGACGGCCCCGGTCCTGTCCTTCACCGCGGAAGAGGTCTGGAGCTTCATGCCCGGCGAGCGCGAAGACAGCGTCCACCTGGCCGGGTTCCCCCGCGCGGAAAACCATCTCGTCGCCCCCGCTCTGGAAGCAAAGTATGAAAAGCTGCTGGTCCTGCGCGGCGAGGTCGCCAAGGTGCTAGAAAAAGCCCGCACCGACAAACTGATCGGCCATTCGCTGGATGCGCGGGTGGAACTAGCGGCTGACGGTGAACTCGGCACGCTGCTCGCCGCCATGGCCGACCAGCTGGCGGCACTGTTCATCGTATCGCAGGTCGATGTCAGCGAAGAGCTTGCCGACGGCGTTGCCGGCGAACAATTGACCGGGCTGCGCATCCGGGTCGGCAAGGCGGAAGGCGACAAATGCAGCCGTTGCTGGAATTATTCGACCAGCGTCGGTGAGGATACTGAACACCCGGAAGCCTGCGCCCGCTGCCGGGAAGCATTGCAAGAGTGTTGATTACCGACAACTGTCGCCCGGGTTGATCATCGGCCAAGGAAGGTTTTAGCGTCACGCGCGCAGCGTTTGCGCTTTTGCACTGAATATGTCTCGATTCAGACTCTTTACCATCATCAGCGCGATCATCGTGGTCTTGGACCAGGCGACCAAGCTGCACATCGATTATCATTTCGATCTGTACGAATCGGTCCCGATCATTCCCGGTCTGTTTTCCCTGACTTACATCCGTAACCAGGGCGCGGCCTTCGGGATTCTGGCGGAGAGCAGTATCCGGGTGCCGTTTTTCATCACGGTCTCCTGTCTCGCCGTTGTCGCAATCATCTGGTATCTCAAGACCCGCGCTGACCACCAGCGCCTGGGCAACCTCGGCCTGACGTTGATCTTCGCCGGAGCGCTCGGCAATCTCATCGATCGCATCCGCCTGGGTGAAGTCATCGATTTCATCGACGTCTACTGGCGCCAATATCACTGGCCGGCATTTAATGTTGCCGATTCCGCCATCACCATCGGGGTCGTCCTGCTGATTTTCGAAACCTGGTTCGATGAAAAAAAACAGCGCGCTAAGAGTGGTGAATCGGAAACAACCTGAAACCATCCATTCCTGATCGGGAGCAAGCCCCCGGGGCATGTTGACCAACGATCTTTGAGCCGAACAGGCCGCTTACACAAAATCCTCAAAGCCCCTGCCCAGAGCAGGGGCTTTGGGTTGCAGACCTACCCCGCCAATCTTCAACAGAAGAGCCGATCCCGATTCCTGCCGCGATTGATAAAAACGATAGCTGGCATTTATTTAATTAAAATTTTCCATTTGACCGCTTCCCTAGAATCACCGAAAATCCCGACTGAAACCACACCGCCGCCACCAATCAAAACCCACGAGCAGACCTTTCCAGACACAGACATGGTTCAAAATAGCCTCTCAGGAAACCCGTTACCTCCACCCCGCCCAACCCTGGGCGAGCAACGGCAGCAGATCGCGACTGACTGTACCCGCTGCAACCGCTGCGTTACGGAGTGTGGCTTCCTGGCCAGAAATGGCACGCCGGGACAGCTTGCCGCCGGCCTGCAGGCAAACGACCCGGCAGCACTGCGCCTGGCTTTTGACTGCAGCCTGTGCGACCTGTGTACCGCGGTCTGCCCGGAACACCTTTCCCCTGCCCAGTTTTTTCTGAGCATGCGCCGGGCGGCTGTCGCCCTCGGCAGCGGCCATTTCCCTGAGCACAACCGCCCACGCAGCTATGAACAGCTAGGCACCTCGAAACGTTTCACCTGGTATGCCCTGCCGGAGCACTGTGACACCGTCTTCTTTCCCGGCTGTGCGCTGACCGGCGCGAGTGGCGCGACAACCCTGAAAACCTTCGATCATCTCAGACAGGTCATCCCTGCCATCGGTATCGTCCTGGACTGCTGCAGCAAACCTTCTCACGACCTGGGTGACGACGCTCAATTCCAGGCCAGGTTCGGCGAAATGAAAAACTTTCTGGCCGAGCACGGTATCCGCAACCTGCTGGTGGCCTGCCCGAACTGTTACAAGGTTTTTAACGATTACGCGCAAGAGTTCAGGACCCGCGGTGTCTATGAGCACTTGGACAGTCGGCTGCTGCCCGCGCTGACAAACCCCTGGCCGCCGTTGCTGCTCCATGATCCCTGTGCGGCCCGGTTCCTGACTGACATGCAGGCTTCGGTGCGCAAGCTGGCGGATGAAAACAACCTGCCGCTGACCAAGCCAAGCTATTCCGGGCTGAACACCCTCTGCTGCGGCGCGGGCGGCGCGGTTGCAAGCCTGACCCCTGAATTGGCCGAAAACTGGGCACACAGGCTGACCGCCGAGACCAGCGGCGAGCGGATTGCCAGTTACTGCGCCTGCTGTACGCGCACTCTGGGCAAGCATTCCCCAACCGTTCACCTCCTCGATCTATTGTTCACTCCGGAACGTGCCCTGGTTGACAGTGCCAGGACCTCAAAAGCGCCCATGACCTATCTGAACCGCCTCAAGGTCAAGAGACACCTGCAGCGCAACTTTCCGGCCGCCGTGACTCGCGAGCGCACCCTTGCACCCGAACCTGTCGGCAAACTGCGACCCCGAAAACAATTCAGCGTCCCGGCCTGGTTCGCCGTAATTTTCGCGGCCAGCATGCTTTTCCTGGCGGTCGCCGGCCAGAGCCTGGCCTGGAAACTTTTTCTGCCGAGCCTGTTCCTGCTGGTGACCTTCGGTCTGCTATGCTACCGGCTGAATCAGGTCAGAGGAGCCCTGCCCGCCAGAACGGCAAGTCGCAAAGCCCTGAAAAGACATCGAGCCAAGGGCAAGCACCGCACGGGCGAGGCCTGATGAATTTCTTGCCGGGACCGGCCTTTGCCCCTGCTTTGGTACAGCAATCACTCGTAGCCGGCTACCATTTGCTCCGGTTTGCGGTTGCGATCATCTTTTTCTGGTCAGGACTGTCCAAAGCGCTCGATCCGGGACTGTTTGCGGAAACAATTGAAGCCTTCGGGCTGATGCCGCCAATCATGACCCTGCCGGCAGCCCTGGTGCTGATTGGCGCGGAACTGATCGCCGGCCTTGGGCTCATCTTCGAAAAGCGCGGAGCCCTGACCGGCAGCACTTTGCTGATGCTCCTGTTCATGGGTGTTCTGGGCTACGGCATGCACCTCGGGCTGGATATCGACTGCGGCTGCTTCGGGCCGGGCGATGTCGAGGCCGTCGCCTTTCACGGCTTGCGCGATGCCCTGTTGCGTGACGTTCTGATCCTGATCGCAATCGGTTATCTGTATCTGTGGCGCTTTTTAAACGGGCTGACGACCCGGCCCTGGCTGGTCCGGGTTTCCCGTCAGTCCCCCACCAAGGAGGTTTGAAATGTTGCGAGTTTCTTTTGGGATCCTGGTTGCCACTTGCTGTGTCCTGCTGTTAGCGAGCACACCGGCCCTCAGCTGGGACAATAAATTCGAAAAGGAAGTCAAGGCAGAACAGTTGGCGGTTAAACTGGCGCGGGAAGTCCAGCTCGGCGGTTATGATCTGGTCACCACGGCCGAACTGAAGCAGTGGCTGGACACCGGCAAGGAGATGCTGATTATCGATACCATGCCGTATGAAGACAGCTACAAAAAAGCCCATGTCCCCGGCGCAAAACAGTTTCTCTTCCCGATCCCCGACATGACCAGCTGGAATGACCAGGAAACCGCGGGCCAATCGATACAGGATTTTGAAACACTGCTCGGCCCGGACAAAGACAAGCTGATCGTCGTCTACTGTGGATTTGTCAAATGCACCCGCAGCCATAACGGCGCTATCTGGGCCAAGAAACTCGGCTACCGCAACGTGTTCCGCTACCCGGGAGGAATTTTTGCCTGGAAGGGTGCGGGATATCCCGCTGAGCAAACAGATTGATCTTGCCGGTGGCGGTCGGTCCCGGCCGGGCGCGCACGCCCCAGGCCGCGACCGCCGCACCAAGCTTTGATTGCGACCGGGACGGGGAAGAATTCGACCTGGCTTATTTATGCCAAGGGCCTAGCCGGACAGCAACCGGCCCAGCCAGAACAACCCCATGCCGACAAACACCGTGCCGCCGAGCGAACGGGTTCTGATCGCGAACGCCAGGGTCGGCACCGCGACCAGGAGCTCCAGCCGGGTCAGAGAAAAAGCCTGCGTCCCGGCGTTCAGGAACAGGCCGGGCGCCACCAGGGCGGCCAGAATCGCCACGGGGATCAGACCCAGCCAGTCGATCAGGCCCTGCGGCAGACGGCGCTGCGCCAGCGCCACCAGCGGCAGCATGCGCGGCAGATAGGTCACCAGGCCCATGCCGATCAGCAGAAAGAGGTAATCGGGGTAATTCATGCCGCCCGCCCCCCTTTTTGTCTGCGCCGCTGCAGGAGATACCCCAGACTGGCCGCGCTAACCGCAGCGATCACCGCATTACTGTCCCCCGGAATGAACAGGGTGCAGGCGACGCTGACCGCGGCGGCCAGCAGCGCCGTCACAACGTGAATGCGGCTCTGGAACTGCAAGACCAGCAAGGCGAGGAACATGGCCGGCAAGGCGAAATCGATGCCGAAGGCTCCGGGCGGGATCAGGCTGCCGACCAGAGCGCCGGTGACCGTGGCGCCAATCCAGACACTGTTCGCACTGTGATGCACCACCAGCGCCCGCCAGCGGTCCCAGTTTCCCGCCCGGAAACGCGCCATGTTGACCGCGAAGCTCTCGTCCGTAACCCCGTAGGCAAACAGCACCAGGAACTTTCTCCTCACCCCGTGCAGATGAACGGCCAGCGCCGAGCTCATCAGTACGTGGCGGAAGTTGACCACGAAGGTCGTCGCGATAATCGAGGCCGGCGAAGAACCCGCTGCCAGCATGGCCACGGCGATAAACTGGGCGCTGCCGGCGAACACCAGCACCGACATCAGACCGATATCGAGCGGCGTCAGACCGGCCTGGCGTGCCAGCACGCCGAGCGCCATGCCGATCGGGAAGTAGCCGAGACAGATCGGCCAGGCCGCTGCAAAACCGTCGCGCAGGATAACGCCACGTTGCCGTCCGGTCGGCAGCATCATGGCCGTGCCTGGGTTTTGCGGGCGCTGCGATGCGCCCAGACCACCCCGCCGATAATCAGTACGGCGCCGAGACCGACCCCCGCCGTCAGTGGCTCGTCGAGCAACAGGATACCGCCGGCCACCCCGACCAGGGGCAGGGCATAGAGCAGGTTGCAGGTCACCGTCACGCCCAGGGCGGGGATTGCCTGGTTCCAGAAATGATAGGCTATGGCCGAACAGAGCACGCCGAGAAAAACCACGCCGCCCCAGGCGGCAGCGGAAGGCCAGGGATAGGGCGACAGCAGGGTTTCCGCAGCGGCCCCCGGCAGAAAGGTCACCAGGCCGATCAGCATGATGATCTGAGTCACCTGCAGATTCGGGTAGCGGCCGGAGGTTTTATCCACCAGGAATGAGTAACAGACCCAGCTGCCGACCGCACCGAACATCAGCAGATCGCCGAGCAGGGACGCCTGCGGGTCTTCACCGGGGCCGATCAGGACGAAGACCCCGGCGAGCGCGACGCCGGAAGCGAACAGCGTCTGCCAGCCGAGCGCCTGACGCCGGCGCAAGGCGGCGATCAGTTCGGTGCAAAGGGGGATGGTGGCAATGATCAAGGCCCCGTGCGAAGCCGTCGTATACTTCAAACCGAAATTTTCAAAGGCAAAATAAATGGTCACGCCGGTCAAGCCGAGCGCCAGCAGCGGCAGGCGGTCCTGTCGGGCGATCGGCTTCCAGCGACGCCGCACCAGCGGCCAGAGCAGGGTCGCCGCCAGAACAAACCGGGCAAAGGCCAGGCTCATCGGCGGGATCTCCTGTACCGAAGCCCGGATTACTGCGTAGGACAGGCCCCAGACAACGATGCAGAACAAAGCCATGGCCAGCGGCCAGACGTTTGAGACGGAAGAGACGCTTTTCACAATCCCACCTGTTCATCCAAAGGGTGTATTTTTATGCACCGTCCTGCGACGGATTGCCCCCAAGTAGAAAAGGACGCCGCAAGGCGCCCCCTTCGAAATCATGCGCAAAGACGCGCGCTACAAAACCTGGTTCAAAAACAACTTGGTGCGGTCTTCGCGCGGAGCCGTGAAAAAGTGTTCCGGCGTACCCTCTTCGACCAGCTTGCCGAAATCCATGAACAGCACCCGGTCGGCCACTTCGCGGGCAAAGCCCATCTCGTGGGTGACCACCACCATGGTCATACCCTCGCGAGCCAGCTGTTTCATGACATCAAGCACTTCGCCAACCATTTCCGGATCCAGCGCGCTGGTCGGCTCGTCGAACAGCATGACCTTGGGGTCCATCGCCAGGGCGCGCGCGATGGCGACCCGCTGCTGCTGGCCGCCGGACAAGCGAGAAGGGTACTCGTTCTCCTTCTCGGGAATGCCGACCTTCTGCAACAGGCTCCGCGCCTTTTCAACAGCTTCGGGAGTGCCGCGGCGGCGCACGATGCGCTGGGCCAGGGTGAGGTTCTCCAGCACGCTTTTGTGCGGGAACAGGTTGAATTGCTGGAAGACCATGCCGACTTCGGCGCGGACCTTGTTGATGTCGGTCTTGCGGGAAGCCAGATCCATGCCGTCGATGATGACATGACCCGAATCGAATGGCTCCAGGCCGTTCAGGCAGCGCAGGAAGGTCGACTTGCCGGACCCGGAGGGCCCGATGATGACGACGACCTCTCCCTTGTCGACCGTTGTGGAGACATCGTCGACGGCGCGGACATCCTGCCCCCGGCCGGTAAACACCTTGACCACATTACGTGCTTCAATCACTGATCGCTAGCCTCCGTTCCATGATCGAGACCACCTGCGAGAGCAGGGAGGTTAACACCAGGTACATCGCAGCAACGGTGAACCAGACCTCGAACGTGGCGAACGAGGAGGTAATGACTTCCCGGCCACTTTTCGTCAGGTCGGTGATCGCGATGACCGAAACCAGCGAGGAATCCTTGACCAGGCTGATGAACTGCCCGGCCATGGGCGGCAGTGTCCGCTTGAAGGCCTGCGGCAGGATGATGTAGACCATGGTCTGCGTCTTGGTCATGCCGAGCGACCGGGCGGCTTCGGTCTGGCCGCGCGGGATCGACTGGATGCCGGCACGCACAATCTCGGCGATGTAGGCTCCGGCGAACAGGCCAAGAGCGCCGACCCCGGCCACGATCCGGCTGAGGTTGAGCACCGTCCCTATGAAAAAGTAGAAGATAAAGATCTGCACCAGCAGCGGCGTACCGCGGATCAGTTCGACATAGATGGTCGACAGGCCGCGCAGGGTGTAATTCTGTGATATCCGGCACAAGCCGGTGACCAGGCCGAGGACCAGACCCAGGATCCCCGAGAGGACCGACAGGTAAATGGTCACCCACAGGCCTTTGAGCAGCGGTCCCAGCCGCCATTCCCGGGTGAACCCGATGGTGTCGTCTTCGAACAGCTCGTCACCCGGCTGAACGCGGAGGGAGGGGCTGTCAACCTCGAAGGTCGAGAGAGAACCGCCCTCGGCTTCAAAAACCACCTTGGTCATCGCACCGGCCGGACTGACCATGGTCACCTTGCCGTCGGCAGGAGCTTTAGCGGGATTTTCGGCATGGTAAAGGAAATACTGGGGGACCCGCTGCCAACGCCAGGTGTAGTCGATCTTCTTGGTGGCACCCCACATCCCGGCGGCAATCAGCACCAGGATACCCGCCAGCAGCAGTCGCCATACGAGGCCATCTTGAACGTGACTTTTCAAAGCAGAATCTTTCCCGGCCGCGATTCCAGCCGGCATGGGCGCAAGCCGAGACCTTACAGGCTACGCTCTCGGTGCAAAACGGCCGGCCCCCCACAGCGGGGGCCGGCAACAATTCTGCGAACAGACCGGTTTACTGCAGTTCCTTCAACCAGGCATCGTCCTTGAACCACTTGGTGTAGATCTTGTCGTAAGTCCCGTCAGCCTTGGTGCTGGCGAGGAACTCGTTTAAAAATGCCAGGAATTTGGGGTTTTTCTGGCGGATCGCCCAGCCGAGCGGCTCATCTGTGAACGGCTTGTCGAGAAAAACCAGCTTACCCTGGCCCTTCTGGACGTAGGCAACGGCATTGTAGGGGGAATCATAGATAAATGCGTCGATCTTGCCGTTGACGGTTTCCATGATCCCTTCCTGCTCGGTCTCATAGGAGAAGTACTGGGCCTTCGGGATCATCCGCTTCGATGCGATTTCACCGGTCGTGCCGAGTTTGGAAGCAATCTTGTATTTCGGATCGTCAAGATCCTTATACGACTTGACCTCGTCGGCCAGTTCCTTGCGGATCAGCGCAGTCTGACCGATGATGATGTAAGGGTCGGCAAAATCGACGGCCTTGGCGCGTTCTTCCGTCACGGTCATGCCGCTCATGATGATATCGAACTTGGAGGTAATCAGCGCGGGAATGATACCGTCCCAGGCGGTGCTGACCAGTTCCAGCTCAACATCGAGCGCCTTGGCCATGCGCTTGGCCATATCGACGTCGAAACCGATAATTTCGCCCTTCTGGTTGGTCAGCTCGAAAGGCATGTAGCCTGGTTCCATACCGACCCGCAGCGTGCCACGGGCCTTGATATCGTCGAGCGTATCAGCCAAAGCGGGAAGACCGACCAGTAAAACTGCCAACATCAACATTACAGCAGACAAACGTTTCATGTGACCTCTCCTACGCAGGGGTTTAAGAACGTCCCTTCCAGGACAATCAAGATGCAGCCAGCCTCAGACAACCTAATAGGATTTCCCTTCATCCAGCAGCTCCTGAATCAGCATGGGGCGGCCGCATTCGGGGCACTTCGGAATATCCTGATCGGGGATGTAAATGATTTCCGTAAACTTGCAGTGCGGACATTTGACTTGGATGGGCTCTTTCTGACCACGTTTCATGAGAGACGCCTTTATCGGCCGAGACCCCGATATCTACAGATTATGTTTGACAAACCAAGCTCGCTTATACCATAAGAGAGAGCCATTCGACAAGTTACTAAAATATATGCAGCGCCGCTTGTCTCCTGCAGCGGTTTCACCTGAAGCTCAGACACTCCCGATTGCTTATGCCGCGTCAACCCAGCCGCCCCACGGCAGAATTTCTCCTGGTCACCGTCACCCTCTTCTGGGGCGGGACCTTCCCCCTGGTGAAAACCGCGATTGTCGATCTGCCGGTGATGTCCTTTCTCTGGGTGCGTTTTCTGCTGGCTGCGCTCCTGCTGCTGGCCTTTGCCGGCCGCCGCATCCTGACGCTCGGCTGGCGCGGTGTCGGTCGAGGGGTCTTGCTCGGCACGCTGCTCTTTCTGAGCTACCTGTTCCAGACCTGGGGGCTGGAACAGACCACTTCCACCAACACCGGCTTTTTAACCGGGCTCAACGTGGTCTGGGTGCCGTTGCTGGCCGGGCCGCTGCTGCTCAAGCCGCCCGCCCTCGGTGCAAAGATCGGCGTCGGCCTGGCCTTGTGCGGTCTGTTCCTGCTCACCTGGCAGCCCTCCCTGTCGGTTAATCCCGGCGATGCCCTGGTGCTGGTCTGCTCCCTGTTCGTCGCCCTGCACATCCTGGGTCTCGACGCCTTGACCGAAGGCTTCGACGGTCGCGCCCTGACCTTCGTGCAGGTGACGACCATGGCCATCTGGAGCCTGCTCGGAAGCCTGGCCTACGAACCGGTCACCTGGCCGCGCGCCTGGCCCTTTGAGCTGGTCAGCGCCCTGCTGATTACCGCCGTCTTCGCCACCGTCTATGCCTTCTGGGTGATGACCTCCTTCCAGCGCCTGACCACGCCGACCCGCGCGGCCCTGATCTACACCCTCGAACCGGTGTTCGCCGCTTTCTTCTCGATCCTGCTGCTCAGCGAACAGCTCTCGCCGCTGGCCTGGTTCGGCGGCAGTCTGATCGTCCTCGGCATGATCATCGCCGAACTCATGCCCGCCCCCAAACCCGCACCCTCCCCACCAGCCTTGCCGTAGGGGCGGGCCTGTGTTGGTGGTTGCAACATTTGCAACATTTGTTTGCAGGATCTGACCTGGCTTGGTATAGTGCCCCGGTAAAATTACACTGCTGAAAGCCACGATAATTTCCAGGACTTCCCGGGGGGG
>RRYU01004497.1_pt1 | contig 35586 bp, 24 predicted proteins | sample 2162651 | NCBI WGS metagenome assembly RRYU01 (sample SAMN10267283, study PRJNA491782) | microbial mat metagenome | isolation source: biomat in the production well | place: Japan: Minami-Kanto gas field, natural gas well KTG3 | collected 2017-06 | reverse complement strand
CACTATTCACTAACGACTAATTAGAGGAGGGAAGATAATTGACCCTAAACCAATTAACTGCTCACGAAGCCGTAAGCTTGATTAAAAAAAAGCAAATTACTGTTTATGAGATTATGCAGGATATTTTCAATCAGATAGATAAAGTAGACAATTTGATTAAGGCCTTTCTGGTTATTGACCGGGAAGAAGCCTTAAAACGGGCTAAAGAAATAGACGTAAAAGTAAAAAATAGAGAGAAACTTCCTTCCTTAGCCGGTGTAGCAGTTGCTATAAAAGATATTATAGCAACTAAAGGAACGGAGACTACCTGTGGTTCAAAAATACTAAAAGGTTTTATCCCACCTTACAACGCTACGATAATTGATAGATTAAAGGAAGCAGGAGCAATAATAATAGGAAAAACCAATATGGATGAGTTTGCTATGGGTTCGTCTACTGAAAATTCTGCTTTTGGTCCTACTCATAATCCCTGGGACTTAGAAAGAGTGCCCGGCGGGTCCAGTGGTGGCTCATCTGCTGCAGTTGCAGCAGATGAGACCTTTGTTGCTTTGGGCACAGATACAGGAGGCTCTATACGTCAACCTGCATCTCTCTGTGGAATGGTGGGATTAAAACCGACTTATGGAAGGGTGTCCAGATATGGTTTGGTTGCTTATGCCTCGTCATTAGATCAGATAGGGCCAATAAGCAAAGATGTGACCGATTGTGCTTTAATAATGAAAGTTATAAGCGGACATGATAATATGGATTCTACTTCCGCAAATTTAGAAGTGCCTGATTATCTAAAATCATGCCAGGCAGGAATAAAAGATTTAAAGATAGGTGTTCCCAAGGAGTATTTTATAGAAGGGATAGATTCGGAAGTTAAGGATGCCCTGGGTAAAGCTTTGAAAATATTTGAAAAATTAGGAGCAAAGATTGAAGAAGTATCATTGCCCCACACGGAATATTCTCTGTCCACTTATTACTTGATTGCTACCGCTGAAGCAAGCTCAAACTTAGCTCGGTATGATGGCGTGCAATATGGTTATAGAGCCCAAGATTACGAAGATCTATCCTCTATGTATCAGAGGAACAGAAGTGAAGGTTTCGGAAATGAAGTAAAAAGAAGAATCATGCTGGGCACATATGCCTTGAGTTCAGGTTATTATGATGCTTATTACCTGAAAGCCCAGAAGGTTCGTACTTTAATAAAAGAAGATTTTGAAAAAGCATTTAGTAAATACGATATACTTGTTACCCCTACTTCTCCCACACCTGCTTTTAAGCTGAAGGAGAAAGTATCAGATCCTTTAACTATGTATCTCTCTGATATTTATAATATTCCTATTAATTTAGCCGGTATACCTGCAATTTCTCTTAATTGCGGATACAGCAAGAGTAATCTGCCTATAGGTTTACAAATTATCGGTAAGCACTTTAATGAAGAGACCATAATTCGAGCAGCCTTTAATTTTGAACAAAATAATGATGTAGAAAAGAGGAAGCCATCAATAAAACCAGCAAGATGCAAGGAGGCAGTGGAATGAAAGAAGAAATAGTAATTGGCTTAGAAATTCATATCCAATTAATGACTAAAGCAAAAATGTTCTGTCATTGCAGTACTGATTACATTGGAAAAGAACCAAATACCAATACCTGTCCGGTGTGTTTGGGTTTACCCGGTTCCCTTCCTGTGCTTAATAGAAAAGTATTAGAATTTGCCATAAGAGCAGCGGTGGCTTTAAACTGTGAAATCAATCAGATAAGCAGATTTCACCGTAAAAATTATTTTTATCCCGACTTACCGAAAGCTTATCAGATATCTCAATATGATATTCCTTTAGGGATAAATGGATATATGCAGATTTCACTTCCCGAAAGCAAAGAAAAACACAGGGTTGGTATTACCCGTGTTCATATGGAGGAAGATGCCGGTAAACTGATTCATGAAGGCAATATCGTTTCCTCGTCTTACTCTCTAGTGGATTATAACCGTTGCGGAATTCCTCTGGCAGAGATTGTGACCGAGCCTGATTTTCGTTCTCCCGAAGAAGCTCGAATATTCCTGGTAAAATTGAGAAGTATAGTGCAGCATTTGGGAGTATGTGATGGAAATATGGAAGAAGGATCGATGCGTTGCGATGCCAATGTTTCGCTTAAAGATGCGAAATCCGGTACTTTTGGTACCAAGGTAGAAATAAAGAATATGAATTCTTTTAAGGCAGTCAAGAAGGCTTTACAATTTGAGGTGGAACGCCAAAAGAAACTTTTAAATGAGGGAGAAAAAGTAATTCAGGAAACCAGGCACTGGGATGAATCAAAGCATGTTACTATCTCAATGCGAAGCAAAGAAGAGGCTCATGATTATCGTTATTTCCCCGAGCCGGATCTCCTGCCTCTTAAGATAGATTTAAAAATGATTGAAGAGATAAGAGAAAACCTTCCTGAATTATCCGAACCAAGAAGAAAGCGATTTATTAAAGATTATAAAATTCCGGAATATGATGCCGAGATCTTAACTTCGAGCAAAGCGTTAGGTGATTATTATGAAAAGGCTGCTTCTTCATATTATAATAGAAAAGTTTTAAGTAATTGGATTATGGGAGAATTAATAGGTTATCTAAATGAAGAAAAAATAGGCATAGAAGATTCTCCTATTTCTCCGGAAAAATTAGTTGGGATATTGAGATTAATGGACGAGGGAGTAATTAGTGGTAAAATGGCAAAAGGTGTTTTTGAAAAAATGTGTAAGATCGGAAGAGACGCCTCTCAAATTGTGAAAGAAAATGGAATTACCCAGATTACCAATGAAGATGAATTATTTGAAGTTATAGATAAAGTGATCAAGGAAAACCCCAAATCGGTAGATGATTTTAAGGAAGGGAAAGAAAAAGCTTTAAACTATTTAGTAGGCCAGGTTATGCGCCATACCAAAGGAAGGGCAAAACCGGATTTTGTTTTTGAAGCCCTAAAACAGAGTATAAAAAAAATAATACACTAATATGAAACTACCAAAAATGCTAAATCATTATGCCAGTCTGCCCAAAAGCATCTATATATTATTTTTTGCCCGAATGGTAAACTCGATGGGTGCTTTTGTATATCCTTTTTTAACTATATATTTAACTAAAACTCTATCAATGGATGAAGGGGAAGCAGGTTTCTTAGTAATGCTTGCCATTACGGCTCATGTTCCCGGACTAATAGTGGGTGGTAGATTATCTGACTGGTTAGGAAGAAAAAAAATCCTTCTTTTATTTCAGAGTTTGGCAGCAATTTGCCTTATACCTTGCGCATTTTTAAACAATCCATTTTTAATTCCCAAATTATTGATTTTGTCGGCATTTTTTCACGGGGGAGCACAACCTGCCAGTACAGCCATGACTACAGATTTAACCAATCCGGATAACCGAAAAGCTGCTTTTTCTCTTTTGTATTTAGGTAATAATATCGGTTTTGCTGTTGGACCATTAATCGCCGGATTTCTGTATAACAATTATTTAATCTGGATATTTTTAGGAGATGCTGCCACTACATTTGCTTCTTTAACTTTAGTCTATTTATTTATTAAAGAGACCCTTCCCTCTAAAGAAAAGATGGAAGAGAGTTTTAAACTGGAAAATAATTATGAAAAAGCCGAAAAGGGTAATTTATGGCAGGTTTTATGGAAAAGACCCAGACTTTTACTATTTACCCTGATATCATTAATTTATAGTTTTGTTTATGCCCAAACAACTTTTAGTATCCCCATTCAGGTTGTTGAGCTATTTGGAGACAAGGGTCCAAAGATGTTTGGTGTAGTTATGACCACTAATGCTCTTGTAGTATCTTGTCTGACTATCATTATAATAAGTCTTACTCATAAAATAAAACCAGTACTTAATGTCGCTGTAGCCGGAGTATTCTATGCTGTAGGATTTGGCATGATATTCCTTATAACTGATTTACTCTGGTTATTGTTGTCCACGGCAATCTGGAGTATGGGAGAAATATTGGTCACTACTAATTCAAATGTTTATATTGCAAATCATACTCCCATGTCCCATCGGGGGAGATTTAATGCGTTTATACCGGTTATAATGGGAGCAGGATTTGCCCTGGGACCGTTAATTAGCGGAGATTATATAAGAAAATATGGAGTTAATAATATTTGGCCGGTAATATGCTTTTTAAGTATAGTAGCAGCAGTATTAATGTGTTTTTTATATTTCAGTGAAAAGAAGAAAAGACAGTTTTAATTTATTAACTTTGAAAATTTTAATAGGAAATATTAATAAACTTTTTTTAGCAATTATTACCTCTTTTTAAAGAGATTAAAGAATCTATCCTGATACCGTTCAAATAATCCCCAGTTATCCAGTTCTTCTTTTAATTTAACCGGTTCCAATTCTCCTTTTTCTGTTAATTTAAACAATTTTTCTATTTCTTCACGGGCTGCTACTGCAACACCGTATCTATCTTTGGTGATAATAGATTGACCAATCTGGTTAACACCTATGAATCCTCTACTTTTAAAATCAGGTATCTGGGCCGAATAAACACTTCTAACCATCATATCTAAAATAAACTTAGAAAGAGATACATCCCAGAGACCGGCTACTCCTTTTATAACAGTACAGAGAGAATCTTTCTTTCTATCGATCTCATTATTAATATTTTCTGCTACAGTCAATAAGGGACCGGAAACGAAATTCATCTCATCAAGTTCTTTATTGACTTTAAATTTATAAAGGATTCCTGCTAAATCAGGATATTGGCTGGCCAGAGCTTCAAATGCTTTTTTGGCTTCATTGCTAAACCCCTCTATCCTGAACATATAAGATGGAGTAAGCAATTTGGGTTGATACCAGCTAACCTTCCCCTCTCTAACTACTGTTTCTAAATTATCTTTAGTAAATTCAGAATATACCGGTTCGGTTAGCACATAATAATGAATTGTCGAAGAATCAAAAGTGGATATGAGTTGCTCGGGTCTTCTTAATATTTCAGTATGTTCAAAGGCGTACCTTATTCTTTTATCCATAATATGTTATCTCATTAGCTCCTTTTATCATTATCAAATTCAAAATAGGCCATGTGACAAAAAAAGTATTTTAATATATAATGTTACCACTAATATTTTACTACAAAAAGAGGGATTATGTCACGTTTTTGGTTAAATAGATAAAAAAATATTTGTAATTTACAATAATCATATCAATTAAGAAAAGAGAGAAGGGGATTATTATTCGTAAGATTATTATCGGAGTTATGGGTGGAGGAGAAATAGTTAACGCAGGAGACTATGAAGATGCTCGCTTTTTGGGTGGTCTAATTGCTAAAGAAGGGTGGATTTTATTGAACGGAGGGAGAGCTTCTGGAATTATGGAAGCCTCAGCTCGAGGAGCAAAAGAAAACGGTGGTGTAACCATAGGTATTTTGCCGGGCAATGACCCTGCATGGGCTTCTGAATATATCGATATTCCCATATTGACCGGGATAGGTCTTGCCCGAAATTACATTAATGTTTTAACTAGTAAGGTAGTAATTGCTCTTCCTGGAAAGACCGGGACTGTTTCGGAGATTGCGTTGGCGTTAAATATTGGGAAAAAGGTAATTTCTTTGAATTTTAATTTAGGCCCTTTGTTTAAGGAATACGAAGAAGATAAGCAATTAATCTATGCTAAAAATCCGCAAGAAGTGATAGATTTAATTAAGAAAATATTGAAAAGTGATTTTAATAAGGAAGTTGAGAAATATGTCTAAAATATTAATTAAAGTAGACGGTGCTTGCTATCCTAATCCGGGGAATATGGCAATCGGGGTAGTAATTTATAAAAATGGAGAGTTATTTAAAAAAATAAGTGAAGCCATTGGTTATGGAACCAATAATATTGCTGAATATAAGGCCTTAATTAGAGGATTAGAAGAAGCAAAAAAAATAAATCCGGAGAGAATAGATGTATATTGCGACAGCCAATTGGTAGTTAAACAATTACACAAAAAATATAAAGTTAAAAATAAAGGAATAATTCCATTATTTAAACAGGTTGAAGAAATTATTCGGACTATTCCGGGTAAAATATATTTTATCTGGGATAGAAGAGATAATAATTTTTTGGCTGATGGTTTAGCTAAAAGGGCTTTAGCAGAACAAGAAATAAAAAAAAGGGATAAAGCGGCAAAAGAATTAAAAGTTGAGAAAAAAAATGATTGTTTTTTAGTAAGTAGTTCAAAATCGGGAAAATGTTATAAGGTTAATATTAATATCCCTCAATGCGAATGCATAGATTTTTTAAGAAGAGCTCAAAAACTAAAACTCGATTGCAAGCATATAATGGCAGTGCGGACTTTTTTACAGGAAACAAAAATAGAAGGTAATACTAAAAATAGAAAAGAGATGAAAGTATTAGTATTAAGTAAAATGGTAAATCCTCAAGTATGGGAGAAGGCTTTTAATGAATTAAATAAAAAAACAAAGCTAGATTTAGCTATTATTTTCCCCGAAACAGACAATAAAGAAAATATAAAAAAACATTTAGAAGTAGCTGAAGTAGTAATAGGAGGGATTTTTAGCAAGGAAGATCTTGAAAAAGCTAAAAAAATAAAATTAATTCAAATTCCTTTTGCCGGGGTGGATAAATTAGATTTTAATTTGTTTAAAAATTACCCGGATTTATTTATTTGCAATATCCACGCCAATAAGAATGCAGTTGCTGAACACGCTTTTGCCCTCATCTTGGCTTTAGCAAAAAATATTGTTATCAATGACAGAGATTTAAGAGCGGGAAGATGGCACGGATTTTCCACAAAAGAGCCTACCGTTCAACTTCAAGGTAAAAGTTTAGGAATTATAGGTTTGGGTTCTATAGGATGGGAGATTGCTAAAATCGGCCATGCCTTGGGGATGAAAGTATTTGCTTTAAAAAGGAATATTAAAGAGAAAGATTTGAAAAAGAAAGATATTTTGGAATTTTTGGGTGAGAAAGAAGATTTAAAAAAAGTGATTAAAGAATCAGATTTTATTGTAGTAGCCGTTCCTCTTACAGGGGAAACAAGCGGGTTTATTGGAGAGAAAGAATTACAGCTAATGAAAGGGAAGTATTTAATTAACATTTCTCGTGGTGCTGTAATAAACGAAGAAGCTCTATTCAAATCTTTAAAAGAATGTCATCTTGCGGGAGCAGCGATAGATACCTGGTATCAATATCCTTCTTCGGAACAAAAAGAAGTACTACCCGGCAAATATGATTTTCAAAAATTAAATAATGTAGTGATGAGTCCTCATGCAGCAGGATATACCGATAGAGCGCTAGAGGATAATATAAAATCTGTTTTTGATAATATCGTGAAGATTTATTATGGGGAAGAGCCGGAAAATCAGATAGATATTGAATTAGAATACTAAATTAGCGTACAGCGTACCCAATACAGTAATAAGTAATAAGTAACAAGTGTAAAATACGAGATATCTAATATAGTTGGTAAGCTAAGTATTTACTTTTCCCTCATTACTCATCACATATTACTGTATTTTCTATGCTCTATACACTCTACGCTAGTTTAGGGTTTGTTTAGGTATTTCAAAAATTCGGAATCGGTAGAAAGCAAGACAGTGGTTTTGTCTTTAAAAGTTTTCTTATAAGCCTCTAAAGTTCTGTAAAATTTATAAAACTCAGGATCTTGATTAAAACTCTCTGCATAGATTTTGACAGACTCCGCTTCTCCTTCACCTTTTAAAGTTTGGGCAGTTTTATAGGCTTCCGCTAAGATAACTGTTTTTTCTCTTTCGGTTTCTGCAATTATTTTAGCGGATTCTTCCTGACCTTCAGCTCGGTATTGCTTGGCGATTCGTTCACGCTCTGCTTTCATTCTATCAAAAATATATTTTTCATTTTCCGGAGGCAAATCTACCCGTTTAATCCTTACATCTACAATTTCTATTCCATAGGTATTGGATTTTTCATTGCTTATCTCGGTGACTCTTTTCATAATGCCTTCTCTTCTTTCCGAGACTATTTCGCTCATGTCAAATAAGCCTAAATCAACCCTTAATTCGGAATAAATGATATCATCTAATCTTGCCTGGGCACCATTTAAATCTCTAACAGTTTGTAAGAACTTTAAAGGATCGATAATTCTCCAACGAGCATAATTATCCACAATCAGAGTTTTTTTGTCTTTAGTAATAATTTCGGTCGGGGCAGCATCATAAACTAGCAGTCGGTCTTCAAAAAATACCACATTTTGAATAAAAGGAAGTTTAAAGTTTAATCCAGGTTCTTTAATTGCTCTTATCGGCTTACCAAATTGTAAAACGATTACCTGTTTAGTTTCATCAACAATAAATAAACTTAAATTAGCCAAGAATAAGATTGCTACAATAAGTATTATTAATAATGTTCCTTTTTTCATTAATTGGTCACCTCCTTAGAGGGAGCAGTTAGAATACTTGCATCACCTAAAGGCAATAGATTTATTAAAGATTGATTTTCTTCTAAATCGACTATTACTTTATTCATATTCGGTAAAATTTCTTCCATAGTCTCCAGATAAAGACGAGCTTGAGTTATAGATTCACCTTTTTTATATTCGGTCAAGATACTATTAAATTTTGCAACATCTCCCTCGGCTTTTTTTATTCTCTCAATCTTATAACCTTCAGCTTCTTTAGTCATTTTTACTGCTTCTCCCCGGGCTTTTGGAATTATATCGTTTTTATAACCTTGGGCTTGATTTATATACTTACTCTTATCTTCTTTAGCGCTGGCTACATCTTTAAAGGCGGCTTGAACTTCCTTGGGAGGGTTAACATCCTGCAATTGGACTGCAACTACAAGAATTCCTGAATTGTACGAATCCAAAAGAGTTTGAAGTGTTCTTTTTGTTTCTTCTTGGATCTCATATTTTCCTACTGTGAGAGCCTCGTCTATTTTTCTCTCTCCGATTACCTGTCTCAAAGCAGCCTCGGCAGCGTTTTTAACGGTTTCTTCAGGTAAAATAATATTAAAAAGATAGCTAACCGGATCTTTTATTTTATATTGCACTATTGCTTCTGCACTAACAATATTTTCGTCTCCGGTTAACATTAGTGCTTCTGCAGGTATCTCTCGATAACGAGTAGGCGGTCCAACGGCAATGGTGCGGAATCCTATTTCAATTCTTTTCACCTGGGTTACTGCAGGAGTAACTACTGTTTCTATGGGGTAAGGCAGATGATAATTAAGTCCCGGACTTTCTATACGGATAAATTTACCAAATCTTCTAATTACTCCTTGTTCATCAGGAGCAACTACGAAAACTCCACTGGCAAGATAGAGAGCGATTACTAATACTAAAATAATACCAATTATTTTCTTGGGAAATATTAATTTTGGTATTTTGTCAGCAAGATTGATAATCTTCTCTTTTTCTTCACCATAATAATCTGGCATGATAATTTCCTCCTTTTATTAATATTTGGTACTAAAACTATATCATTAATTTAGATTATTCTCAAATATATTAATTCCCCGATTAACCAATTAATCAGTCGATAATTAATATTAATTTATAATGTTGAAAATAGAATCTAGAAGTAGTGTTATAACTAACGATTAATTAATTGGATAATTATCTCACATCTCACCTTGTTATTTTATCTTAATTGGTCAATTGGTGAATCGATCAATTAGTTAATCATATTATTTCCTTGAAATGAAATATTAAAAAAGTTATAATAATTAAAATTTAAAGGTTATCAAGTTGAACAAGAAATATATAATATCTATAACTAATTAACTATAGATATACCAAAGAGTGAAAGGAGAAAAAATGGCTTTTACTACCACTAGAGATATGTTGAAAGATGCTCAAAAAGGAAGATACGGTATAGGTGCATTTAATGCCAATAATATGGAGATTATTCAAGCAATAATTGAGACAGCTGAAGAAGAGAAAGCGCCGGTTATATTGCAGGCATCTCAGGGAGCAATAAAATATGCGGGATTAAATTTGATTGTAGCTATGGTTAAAGCTGCGGCTGAAAAGGCAACCATACCCGTTGCCCTACATTTGGACCACGGAACGGATTATTACCAAAATATAAAATGTTTAAGAGCAGGGTTTACCTCCCTAATGTATGATGGATCAAAATTACCGTTTGACGAAAATGTAAAGATGACCAAAAAAGTAGTGGAGATGGCTCATGCCTGTGATATTCCGGTAGAAGCGGAATTGGGACAGATAGGTAAAATGGGTGATAGCGATGAACCGGGAGTTGCTTTAGAGAAAGTAAAAGAAAGCATGGCTGTTCCAGAGGAGGCTGTAAAATTTGTCGAGTTAACCGAAATAGATTTCTTGGCAGCTGCCGTAGGAACGATTCATGGATGTCGTACTCCTTTTGCAAAATTAGACATTCCTCGAATTGAAAAAATTAGGGAATTGACTGGTGTTCCCTTGGTGTTGCACGGTGCCTCCGGTGTGAATGATGAAGAAATCAAAAAAGGCATTGCAGCAGGAATATGCAAGATAAATATAGATACCCGTATAAGAATGATTTTTACAAAAAAAATGAAGGAGATGCTTGAAAAAAATCCAACCCAGATAGACCCCCGTAAAATATTAGGACCAGCAAAAGATGCAGCCAAAGAGATTATTCGCGATAGAATAAGAGTTTTTGGTTGTAACGGAAAGGCGTGATAAATATGATCAAAAGAATAGGTATTTTAACAGGAGGAGGAGATTGTTCCGGATTAAATCCGACTATCAGAGGAGCAGTTTACCGGGCTCAGGATTATAATTATGAAGTCTATGGCATTCAGGAAGGATGGAAGGGATTGGTAAAGGGAAATATAAGTCCCCTTTCTTTAAGTGAAGTAAAAGAAATAGTGGATAGGGGAGGTACTGCCTTAGGAACTTCAAGATTAAATCCTTATAAAATAGATAATGGAGTTAAGCAGGTTCTTGATTCAATAAAAAAGTTCAAATTAGATGCAATAATAGCTATTGGCGGAGAAGATACTCTAGGGGTAGCCAATAAATTATTTAAAGAGGAAAATATTAAGCTGGTTGGTGCTCCCAAGACTATGGACAATGACCTTAGTGGCACAGACTATACTTTTGGTTTTGATAGTTCGGTTACCCGGGCAGTTGAAGCAATGCGAAGCCTTCAGGATAGTGGACGATCTCATCGCAGAATAATGGTTTTAGAAGTAATGGGAAGACATGCAGGTTGGGTAGCTTTATATACAGGTATGGCTTCTGGCGCAGATTGGACTCTTATTCCCGAAGAAAAAACAGATGTAAAGAAAATGTATCAGCATTTAAAGGAAGTTTATAAAAAGAACAAGTATGCTTCTGTGGTAGTATCAGAAGGAGTAACCCTTCCTGGGATAAATATCGGGAAGGAAAGTTTAGATCAATTTGGACATATGATATTACGGAATAGAGGAGTAGGAAATATTCTGGCTGATCTAATTAAAAAGAACACCGGCATTGAAACCCGACATTCAGTTATAGGTCATATTCAAAGAGGGGGTTCTCCTACACTTTTTGACCGTATTTTAGGTCTTAGGTGTGGAGTTACCGCCGCAGATCTGATCGCTCAAGGAAAGTTTGGTTATATGGCTGCCCTTAAAGGCAGTAAAGTAATAGGAGTACCTTTAGAAAAAGCGGTAAGCAAGCTTAAAGTGGTGGATAAAAATTGGTGGAAGCTTGCACAGATATTTTTTAAATAGAAAGATTAGCGTAGAGCGTAGAAAGTACAGCGTATAGTTAGAAAAGAGAAAGCCAGAATCCGTATATTGTATACAGTAAAGAAGATAAAAAAATAAAAAAGTAGTAGCTTGATTTATAAAGCCCGCTAAACTCGGGTTGGGTGAATCCGACCACAATATTAAAAGCAATACTTTATCATAAAAATATCTGAGTTTCGAATTATGATTTTTCGCTTTTCGTTTATTGATTTATCCTATACGCTAAACACTGTACGCTATACGCTATACTACTACGAGATACGAATTAAAGCTGGGGGTTTTTGTCGTGTGGCATTCAAATTTTGTCCATTTGCACACTCATACTGAATACAGTCTGTTAGATGGAGCCTGTCGAATATCAGAATTAGTAGCTCAAGCTAAAAAACATAAAATGCCTGCTCTGGCTATTACCGATCACGGGGTAATGTATGGGGCTATACAATTTTACAAAGAAGCTATCCGACAGGGAGTAAAACCCATTATTGGTTGTGAAATGTATGTTGCTCATCAAAGCAGACTCGATAGAAACTCACAAAGAAAAGAAACTCCTCATCATCTGATACTACTGGTTAAAAACAATGAAGGTTATAAGAATTTAATAAAATTAGTTACCCTATCTTATCTGGAAGGCTTTTATTATAAACCAAGAATCGACAAGGAAACATTAAGAGAACATAGCAATGGATTGATAGCTCTTTCTGCCTGCTTAAAGGGAGAAATCTCGCAATGTATCTTAAGGAACGATATTCAGAAAGCAAAAGAAACAGCTCAAGTTTTTTTAGATATTTTTGGAGAAGATAGTTTTTATTTAGAATTACAAAAAAATGGAATTCCCGAGCAAGAAATAGTAAATAAAAATCTCATTCAGATAAGTCAGGAACTTTCTATTCCTCTTGTTGCCACAAATGATATCCATTATATAAACAAAGACGATGCTCGAGCCCACGAAATTTTACTTTGCATTCAAACTGCTACTAATTTAAGCGACCCCAAACGTTTAAAATTTGCAACTGATGCTTTTTATTTTAATTCTCCGGAAGAAATGAATGAGAATTTTTCAGATGTACCCCAAGCTATCGAAAATACTATACGAATTGCCGAAAAATGTAATTTAGAAATTGATTTCAGGTTTGCTCAATTACCAGAATTTAAAGCCCCACCTGAACATAATATTAATACCTATTTAAAAGAACTTTGCTATAAAGGCCTCAAAGAGAGATATTCTGAAATCACAAAACAACTGGAGGAGAGATTAGAGTACGAGCTCGAAGTTATTAAAAAAATGGAATTTGAACCTTATTTTTTAATCGTGTGGGATTTCGTAAGATATGCCAAAAAAATGGATATTATGGTAGGACCTGGCCGTGGTTCTGCAGCAGGAAGCTTGGTTGCCTATTGTTTAAATATTACTAATATTGACCCAATTACCTATGGATTACTTTTTGAAAGATTTCTAAATCCCGAAAGAATCAGTATGCCAGATTTTGATATTGATTTTTGTTATGAACGAAGAGAAGAAGTAATCGAGTACGTTTCAAAAAAATACGGCAATGATAAAGTAGCCCAGATAATTACTTTTGGTACTATGGCGGCCAGAGCTGCCGTTAGAGATGTAGGAAGAGCATTGGGAATTCCTTATGCTCAAGTGGATAATATTGCTAAAATGATCCCCTGGGAACCCAATATTACCATAGAAAAGGCTTTAAAGATGGAAAGCCGACTTAAAGAGTTAATGAAAAATGATAAAGACATCAAAAAATTAATTGAGACAGCTTCTTCTTTAGAAGGTTTGGCGCGACACGCTTCTACCCATGCCGCGGGTATAGTTCTTTCTCGAAAACCTCTGAATGATTATGTTCCTCTACAAAAAACAGCAGAAGGTGAAATATGCACTCAGTATGCTATGGCTGATTTAGAAGAACTGGGATTATTAAAGATGGATTTTTTAGGACTTCGTACCTTGACTGTAATAAGCAATGCTTTAAAAATAATAAAACATACCCGGGGAGAGAAGGTTGATATAGATAAGATTCCTTTGGATGATAAAAAAGTATACAAGATGTTGTCTCAAGGAAACTGTGCCGGTATTTTTCAATTGGAAAGCGAGGGGATGAGAGATTTAGTTAAAAGGTTAAAACCAAAAAACATAGAAGACATTACCGCCTTACTAGCATTATATAGACCGGGTCCTTTGGGGAGCGGTATGATAGAGGATTTCATTAATAGGAAGAAGGGAATTGTAAAAATAAGATATGCGCATCCACGATTAGAATCTATATTAAAGGAAACTTATGGAGTAATAGTTTATCAGGAACAGGTTATGAAAATTGCCAGTGAATTAGCCGGGTTTACTTTGGGACAAGCGGATATTCTACGAAAAGCTATGGGGAAAAAACAGAAAGGAGTGATGGAAAAACAAAGGGAACTTTTTATAAAAGGTGCTCAAAAAAATAATATCAAGAAAAATACAGCTGCCGAAATATCTGATTTGATTGCCTATTTTGCCGGATACGGTTTTAATAAATCTCACAGCGTTTCTTATGCCTTTATCTCCTACCAGACTGCCTATTTAAAAACTCATTTTACCATAGAATATATGGCTTCTTTACTTACCAGCATAATGGGAAATAACGAAAAAGTAGCATTATATATAAAAGAATGTCGGAATATGAATATTGAAATACTTCCTCCCGATATAAATCAGAGCTTAGTTAATTTCACTGCAGTTGGAGGGAAGGCTATTCGTTTTGGATTAGCTGCTGTAAAAAATGTTGGTGAGAAAGCTATAAAAAGCATCATTGAAGAGCGCAAAAGAAATTCTAATTTTATCTCTTTGCTCGATTTTTGCCAGAGGGTTGACTTAAGGGTGGTAAATAAGAGGGTAATCGAAAGTTTAATAAAATGTGGTGCCTTCGATTCTATTGGCGCCAGAAGATCTCAACTATTGTCAGTTCTAGATGTATCATTAAAGAGTGGGCAAGAATATCAAAAATCTAAGAGAAATGGACAGACTTCAATCTTTGACCTTTTCGAAAAAAGCAATTCAGTTGAAGATAGCGGTAGTTACCGGGACAAATTACCAGATATATCAGAGTTTTCTAAAAATGAACTACTGGCTATGGAAAAAGAAATGTTAGGATTATATATTTCCTACCACCCCTTGAATGATTATGAGGAAAAATTAAAGAAAATTGTGACTTCCACTTCAATAGAATTATCTAACTTTCCAGATAGAAGTAAAGTGGTTTTGGCTGGAGTGATTAATAATTTAAAAAGAAAGAGTACTAAAAATGGAAATCTTATGGCATTTATTACCTTGGAAGATTTGGAAGGCACAGTAGAAGTGATAGTGTTTCCTAAAGTGTATGAGAAATGTACGGATATTATGAAAAAAGACGAGATTATTTTAACGGAAGGAAAACTCGATATTGCAGAAGGAAAGATAAAAGTTATTGCCGAGGAAATTACTTTATTAGAAAAATACAAAAAAAATAAGAAAATTTCCCAGAAAATAATAGAGACAAATCATAATTTTATCGAAGAGCTTCACCTTGAGATCAACGCAGATAAAAACAAATCACATCTTTTGCAAAAATTAAAAGATTTATTTTCCAATTATCCCGGGGAGAGCCAAGTTGTATTTCATTTTAAAAGTATGGGAAATACTATATTACACACTATAGATAAAAAATATTCAGTTAATTTAGACGGAGAATTAATTGAAGAAATACGAGATATTTTGGGAAATGAAAAAATATGGACAGAAAATATAAGAAATAATAAATAGAACCAATAAAGGATTTATTCAAAATGTGGAAAATTATATATATTGCCAAAGATATTTATTGTGCTAAAAATTTAGAAAAAATACTAAAAGAAAATGGAATTGCACCCATTTTAAATGAACTGGAAGTAGGGAAAGATGAATTAAATGGAAACGTGGAGATATTAGTGCAGAAATGTGAAACTCAGGAAGCAATTGAATTGATTAACCAAGCACTGATTTATAATGATGATTTATTAGAATGATGGTGCCGAAGGTCGGAGTCGAACCGACACGAGCCGTGAAGCTCGCTGGATTTTGAGTCCAGTGCGTCTACCAATTTCGCCACTCCGGCACATATGCATCTCTGTTTAAAAATTATAGGTTAAGTGATATTTATTGTCAAGAATAAATAGGACGAAAGAGGAAGACTATGAATAATAGAAAAAAATATATTCTGGTTGACGGACAAGGTTTGCTCTATCGTGCTTTCTATGCTTTACCTCAATTAACTACCACTTATGGCCAGCTAGTTAATGCCGTTTACGGGTTTACTATGATATTAATTAAATTATTGGAAGAAGAGAAACCGGAATATATGACGATTACTTTTGATACTCCTGTGCCAACCTTTCGGCATAAAGAGTTTAAAGAATACAAAGCTCATCGGAAGAAAATGCCCGATGAATTAATCAGTCAAATTCCTCTAATTAAAGAAATTATTAATAATTACAATATTTCCATTTGCTCAAAAGAAGGTTATGAAGCAGATGATGTTATTGGTACTATTGCAAAAGAAGCAGAAAAAAGAAATTGTTATACGATTATTGTTACCGGAGATAAAGATGCTTTTCAGCTCATCTCTCCTTATACGAAGATAATGACTACTATTAAAGGGGTAACTGAGGTTAAAATTTATGATGAGGAAAGTATAAGGAAAAAATTTGGAGTAGGTCCTGAAAAAATAGTAGATATTTTAGCCTTAAAGGGGGATTCTTCTGATAATATCCCGGGTGTTCCTGGTATAGGAGAGAAAACCGCCGTATCTTTAATTAAAGAGTTTGGCAGTTTGGAAAATATTTTTAATAATATAGACCAGATATCTAAAAAATCTTTAAGAGAACAGATTAATAAATACGAAGACCAGATAAAAATGAGCAAAATGTTGGCTACTATTGTAAGAGAAGTTCCCATAAAATACGATTTTGATTCTTTTAAAGTTAAACCACCTAATTACGAGGAATTATGGAAAATATTTAGAAAATTAGAATTTAAAAATCTTTTAAAGAAGGTTGCTCCCGAAATTAATCATGAAAAAGATAAATTAAAATACAATTTGATTGATACAGAGGAAAAACTAGAAAGATTGACTAATAAAATTATTGAAAAGAAATATTTTTCCTTCTATCTGGTAACTTCCTCAAACAACACTATTTCATCAAACATTTTAGGAATTGCACTCAGTTTCAAAGATAATGAAAATTATTATATTCCGTTATTTTCCTTAAATTTACTGGAAAATTCACCATGCCTTTCACTCGAATTAGCACTCGGTAAATTGCGTCCATATTTCAAAGACCAGGGGATTACTAAAATTTGCCATAAACTAAAATTTAATTTTATAGTGCTTCGGAGACATAAAATTGAAATAGAAGGAAATAATTTTGATACCATGATTGCCGCCTATTTGCTAAATCCTTCAAGAGAGAGCTATGATTTAAGGAATTTATTCTGGGAATATTTAGAATATTTTAAAAGTGAAGAAAAAGAAATTAAAGCAAGGGCTATTGAAAGAATGAGTATAGCAGAAGCTTGCGAAAACGCTCAAAATATTTTGAAACTAAAAAATATTTTAGAAGAAAAATTAGAAGAAAAAAATATAATTTCATTATTTAGAAAAATTGAGATGCCATTAGTAAAAATATTAGGAGAAATGGAAATCAATGGTATTAAGATTAATATTGATTTTTTGAAATCGATGTCCGGAAAAGTAAGTACCCGGCTTGGAGAGTTAAAAAAAACTATTTATAATTTATCCGGAACAGAATTTAATATTAATTCTCCCAAGCAATTGAGTGTTATACTTTTCGAAAGTTTAAAACTACCAGTGATAAAAAAGACAAAAACTGGCTATTCTACCAATGCGGATGTACTTAATGCTTTGGCTCCCCAGCACCAGGTTGTGTCTTTTATTCTCGAATATAGAGAATTAGAAAAACTAAAGAATACATATATCGAAAAACTACCCTTTTTAGTAAATACGAAAACCAAGAGGATACATACCTCTTTTCATCAAACCGTTACTTCTACCGGAAGATTAAGCAGCAGTGAACCTAATCTCCAAAATATCCCCATTAGAACAGAAATAGGGAGAGAAATTAGAAAGGCTTTTATCGCAGATGAAGGACTTGTTCTGTTATCCGCAGATTATTCTCAGATAGAATTACGTATTTTAGCTCATCTCTCCCGGGATGAAAGTTTACTCAATGCTTTTAAAAATGATGAAGATATCCATGCTCATACTGCTTCGGGAATATTTAACCTTGATAAAAATATAATTAGCGAACAGATGAGAAGAATGGCCAAGGTAATTAATTTTGGTATTATTTATGGAATGAGTAGTTATGGATTAGCGAACAATTTGGGAGTAAGAAGAGCAGAAGCCGAAAAATATATTAATAATTATTTTCATAGATATCAAGGAGTAAAAAAATATATTGAAAGAGAGAAGAAGGATGCTCAAAAAAAAGGCTATGTGGTAACCTTATTAAACCGAAGGAGATATTTGGAAGGCATAAACAGTGATGATAAGAAAATCCGAGAATTCAATGAAAGAATAGCTATTAATGCTCCTATTCAAGGAAGCGCAGCTGACCTAATGAAATTAGCTATGATTAAAATAGATGAATCTTTTCAAAAAGAACGATTTAGAAGTAGACTACTGCTGCAAATACATGACGAATTAATATTTGAGATTTACAAGGAAGAGCTGGAAAAAACGAAAATTATTATAAAGGAAATTATGGAACATAGCTTAAAACTTTCTGTTCCCATAAAAGTTAATTTAAAAATCGGTAGTAATTGGGCAGAATTAAACTAGCGGGGAACGTTCAGCGTAGAGCGGATAGTATAAAGAGCTAGTTAGTTAAAGAATTAATATTAAACCAGCTAGCCTGCTAACTAAATTATGGAGGAATTATGACATTAATTGTTGGTCTTACAGGTGGAATTGTAGGCGGTAAGAGTACAGTAGCATTAATGTTTAAAGATTTAGGGGCAGAAATTGTTGATGCTGATAAACTTGGCCATAGTGTAATTTCACCTCACAAGCCTGCATGGAAGAAAATTGTTAAAATATTCGGAAATAATATTTTACAGAAGAACCTGACTATTGATAGAGAAAAATTAGGTAAAATAGTCTTTGCAAACCAGACTTTCTTAAAAAAATTAAATGAAATTACTCATCCCGAAATAATAAATTTAATTAAAGAAGAAATAAATTCAATAGAAAATGATACTCGTAATCCAAAAAATATATTAATTATTGATGCTGCTTTAATTTATGAAGCTAAGATAGATAGATTAATGGATAAAATAATTGTCGTATATATAGATGAAGAAGAACAGATAAAGAGATTGTTTAAGAGAAATAATTTATCCAGAAAAGAATCGTTGCAGAGAATAAGATCTCAAATGCCAATGAAAGAAAAGGTTAAAATGGCTGACTATGTGATAGATAATAATAGCTCATTGGACAAAACGAGGGAACAAGTAGAAAAGATATGGGAGGAACTTATGTCTTTAGCGTAGAGAATAACTCGTATCTCGTATTTAGTAAAGAAGGCAGAAGTCAGGAGCCAGAAGCAAGTATTCAGAATATTCTATAGCGAATAAAGTATAGGCTTTTCACGAAATACGATATACGATATACGAAAAAGGGGTGATTATTATGAACCTTGCAGAAATTATTAAAGTGGCTCGTGGAGAGGAAAAAGCAGATATATTATTGAGAAACGGGAAGATAATAAATGTTTTTTCCGGAGAAATATATACCTCTGATGTGGCAATCTATAAGGGTATGATTGTAGGGCTGGGAGAGGGGTACTACACCGAAAAGGAAATAGATATTTCTAATTGTTATTTGTCTCCGGGGTTTATGGATGGACATATTCATTTAGAAAGTTCTATGGTAAAAATTTCAGAATTTGCCAGAACTGTGGTGCCAATGGGAACAACTTCAGTGATTATTGATCCTCACGAAATTGCCAATGTATTGGGTTTAGAAGGTATCAGATATATGTTAGAATCCAGTAAATATAACCCTTTAAGTATTTTTATGATGCTTCCTTCATGTGTTCCCGCTTCATCTTTGGGAACTTCCGGAGCAAACCTTGGCGTAAATGATTTATTTCCCCTTTTAGATGAAAGATGGGTTTTAGGATTGGGAGAGATGATGAATTTCCCGGGAGTTTTAAACCAAAATCCCGAGGTCATGGATAAGATAATAGTATCTTCAAAAAAATGCATTGACGGACATGCCCCTAATTTATCCGGTAAGGATCTTTGCGCCTATGTTTCTGCTCAAATAAGATCTGATCATGAATGTACTACGGTAGAGGAGGCTAAAGAAAAACTGAGATTAGGTATGTATATTATGTTGAGAGAAGGTTCAGTTACTCGAAATTTAATCGACCTTTTACCGCTTGTAAATCCTGATAATTCCCGGAGATGTTTTTTTTGTTGTGATGATCGTCATCCCAAAGATTTAATTGAAAAGGGGCATATTAATTATATTATAAAAACTTCCATAAAGAAAGGTATAGATCCTGTTACCGCCATTAGAATGGCTACTCTCAATACTGCTGAATATTTTAGGCTGAGAAACTCAGGTGCAATTGCTCCCGGCTATATAGCTGATTTGGTTGTTTTTGATAACTTTAAAGATTTTAACATCCTTAAAGTTTTTAATAATGGAAAATTAGTTGCCGAAAACGGAGAGTTATTAAAGCTGAGTCCCGAACCATTGGATGTCCCTATTAGAGGGTCAATTAATATCAAGTGGCTTTATCCCGAAGATTTCAAGATTCCGGTAAAAGGTAATAAATGCAGAGTGATAAAAATTACTCCAGGTCAAATTATTACTGAAGAAAATATAGAGATTCCTAAAATAAAAGAAGACTTTGTAATTTCTGATACCAAACGAGATATCTTAAAAATTGCAGTAGTTGAGAGACATCATGCTTCGAATAAAGTGAGTATGGGTTTGGTTAAAGGGATTGGTCTGAAAAAAGGTGCTTTAGGCTCATCCGTAGCCCATGATTCCCATAATATTATAATTGTGGGCACTAACGATAAAGATATGTTGAATGTCGGGGCAGCTATTGCTAAAATGGGAGGAGGGCTGGCTATATCCGTGGATGAAAAAATAGTAAATTCACTGCCTTTGCCTATTGCCGGATTGATGTCAGATAAACCTTTATTAGAGGTGAAAGAAAATTTAGACTCCATTTACAAAACTGCTAAAGAATTAGGAGTTACAGTAAACAATCCTTTTATGAGTGTGGCCTTCCTCTCTTTAGAAGTTGCTCCTCATCTTAAAATAACCAATAAAGGTTTGGTAGATGTCAATAATTCTAGAATCGTAGATTTGTTTGTAGATTGACCAATTGACAAATTTACCAATTAAATTAGTCGTTAGTGAATAGCTTAGCGTGGAGCGTACAGCGTTTAGCGTATAGCTAGGAAAGAGGGAGTTAGATTTCAGGAGACTGAAGCCTGAATAAAATCATATCTCATGTTGATTATTGTGGATAGATTTTCCTTTTTGATATTGCGATTGCCTTGACTTCGCTTCACAATGGCACTTCTATTTTTTTCTGACTTCTGAATATTGGCTCCCGACTTCTATCTTCTTAACACGATACACTCTTATCCTGTAAACATTTTCTTTTTTCAACGATATACGAAATACTATATACTATATACGATAGAAAAAGTGTATAATTACATAGAGAGTAAAGTGATTTTTAAATTTTAATTACAGTTGTAATTTTCTAAAAGGTGTTATAAATGGCTCAAGAATTTAATTTATTATCTGGTTATCCTCCTCAGGGTGACCAGCCACAAGCTATAAAAAAATTGGTAGAGGGCATACACAAAGAATGCAAATATCAAACATTACTGGGGGTAACCGGCTCAGGGAAGACCTTCACTATGGCAAATATAATTCAAGAAGTTCAAATGCCCACCCTGGTTATATCGCACAATAAAACTTTGGCTGCTCAATTGTGCAGTGAGTTTAGAAGGTTTTTCCCCCATAACGCAGTGGAATATTTTGTAAGTTATTATGATTACTATCAACCGGAAGCTTATATTGCCCGCACTGATACTTATATAGAGAAAGATTCTTCCATAAACGATGAAATTGACCGATTGAGACTTTCTGCTACCAGTTCTCTTTTAGAAAGAAAAGATGTGATTATCGTTGCCAGTGTATCTTGTATATATGGTTTGGGTTCACCCAAAGATTATCAGGAATTAGTTTTAAAAATTAACAAGGATGAAATTCTTAAAAGAGATAATATTCTAGAAAGGCTAATAAATATACACTACGAGAGAAATGATATTGATTTTCATCGTGGAAGTTTTAGGGTCAGAGGAGATGTAATTGAAATATTTCCTTCTTATTTGGAATATGCTTTCCGTATAGAATTATGGGGGGATGAAATAGAAGCAATTTCCGAGATAGACCCTCTAACCGGAAAAACTATAAAGAAAAGAGATAAATTGATAGTTTATCCTGCGAAACATTTTGTTACTACAAAAGATAAATTGGAAAGAGCAACTTTATCTATCGAAGATGAATTAAAAATTAGATTAAAATATTTAAAGAAAGAAGGAAAGCTCTTAGAAGCTCAAAGATTAGAACAAAGGACCAATTATGATTTGGAGATGTTAAAAGAAGTAGGATATTGCAGTGGAATCGAAAATTATTCTCGTCATATTAGCGGAAGAAATCCAGGAGAACCACCGGCTACTCTATTAGATTATTTTCCTTCCGATTTCATGATGTTTATTGACGAATCCCACGTAACTATTCCTCAATTAAGAGGTATGTTCGCGGGTGATAAATCTCGCAAGGACAGTTTGGTAGATTATGGTTTTCGTTTACCTTCCGCCTATGATAATAGGCCATTGTATTTTAAGGAAATAGAAAACTACATGAATAAAGTTATCTTCGTTTCGGCAACTCCCGCTAAATACGAATTGGAAAGAAGCAAGCAAATAGTTGAACAGATTATCAGACCTACCGGTTTGGTGGACCCGGAAGTAATTTTAAAACCTGCTAAAAATCAAATTGATAGCTTGATAACGGAAATAAAGAAAAGAACGGAAAAAAAGGAGCGAGTGTTGGTTACTACGTTAACCAAGAGAATGGCTGAGGATGTAGCTGAATACTTGGATGAAATAAATATAAAAGCTAAATATCTTCATTCAGAGATTAATACTTTAGAAAGAATTAATATTCTAAATGATTTGAGATTGGGTAAATTTAATGTTTTGGTGGGAGTTAACCTTTTAAGAGAAGGATTAGACCTTCCCGAAGTATCTTTGGTAGCGATTTTGGATGCAGACAAAGAAGGTTTTTTAAGATCGGAAACCTCTTTAATCCAAACTATGGGGAGAGCGGCAAGAAACGTAAAAGGCACCGTTATTTTGTATTGCGAGAATGTTACCGGGTCGATAAGAAGGGCAATGAAAGAAACTAACCGTAGAAGGAAGATACAATTAGAATATAATCTTAAATACAAGATAATTCCTAAAACTATAACTAAACCGATAGAAGAATTTGCAACTATTAATAATCAAAATAATTTCGAAGATTTTTCTACCGTTACTATTAACGAAGAAAAGGAAAAATATTTAAGTCAAAATAACTTATGGTTATTAATAAAATCTTTAGAGAAAGAGATGAAGCAAGCAGCAAAAAATTTAGATTTTGAAAGAGCAGCCTTATTGAGAGATGAGATAAGGAGACTGAAGAAAGAGAAAACTTTATTCGGGGGAAAAAGAAGTGGTTCAGACCAAGATAATAATTAAAGGTGCGCGAGAACATAATCTAAAAAATGTTAATTTGGAGATACCCAGGAACAAGTTAATTGTAATTACCGGGTTGAGTGGTTCCGGTAAATCTTCATTAGCATTTGACACAATTTATGCAGAAGGACAGAGAAGATATATCGAATCTTTATCTTCTTATGCCCGACAATTTATGGAGAGGATGAAAAAACCTGATGTGGATTATATTGAAGGGCTATCACCGGCGATTTCCATTGATCAGAGAAAGGCAAGCAAGAACCCCAGGTCTACAGTAGGTACTGTTACGGAAATCTACGATTATTTACGATTACTTTTCGCCAGGATTGGGGTACCTCATTGTCCGCAGTGCGGTAAAAGGGTTAGCAAACAGACGGTTGAGAAAATGGTTGACCAAATTTTGGCTTTGTCACAAGGGACAAAAATTCAAGTCTTAGCTCCGCTAATTCACTTTAAAAAAGGCGAACACAAACAAATATTAGAAGATATTCAAAAAAAAGGATTTGTCAGGGTCAGAGTTGATGGCGAAACCCATGAAGTAGAAGAAGATATAAAAATAGATAGATATAAAAACCATAATATAGAAGCTGTAGTAGACAGGTTGATTGTAAAGCCTGAAATCAAGAGTCGATTAGCCAGCTCTATTGAAACTGCATTAAATTTAAGCGAGGGAATAGTGGTAATTGATATAGAAGGCGGCGAAGAAAAGATGTTTAGCGAGCATTTTTCTTGTCCTAACTGCGGAATTAACTTACCGGAAATTGCCCCCAGGATCTTTTCATTTAATAATCCTTATGGAGCCTGTCCCGCTTGTAGTGGCTTAGGTTTTAAAATGGAATTTGATCCTGAGCTGGTTGTCCCGGATAAGAATAAATCTATACTACAGGGTGCTTTAGTTCCCTGGGGAGAAGTTAAAGGAAAATATTTATATCACATATTAAAGGGCTTAGCCGATTTTTATGGTTTCAGCCTTAATACACCTTTCGTTCAATTAAAACCTGAATTTCAGGAGATTATATTGCATGGCTCAGGAGGAATCAAGATACCCTTTAAATATCAGAATGATGAACAATCTACCTATTGGAGTCATGAAAATTCTTTTGAGGGAGTAATTAATAATTTAAAAAGAAGACATAGGGAATCCAAATCAGAATATATTCGCTCAGAGATACAGAAATTTATGAATATCGGACCCTGCCCCTCTTGTGAGGGTAAAAGGCTCCGCCCAGAAAGTTTAAATGTTACTATTGACCGATTTTCTATAGCGGACATTGCTGAGAGATCCGTTAAATGGAATTACAATTTTTTTAATAATTTAAAATTAAACGAAAGGGAAACAGTAATTGCTAAACAGATATTAAAAGAAATAAAAAACAGATTAAGTTTTCTAACTAACGTAGGTTTGGGTTACCTAACTTTATCTCGCTCATCTTCTACATTAGCGGGAGGCGAAAACCAGAGAATTCGTCTAGCTACCCAGATTGGTTCGAGCTTAACCGGAGTGCTTTACATTTTAGATGAACCGAGTATCGGATTACATCAAAAAGATAATTGTAAACTTTTACAGACTCTTATAAAATTGAGAGATTTAGGGAATACAGTGATAGTAATTGAACACGATGAAGCAACAATGAAAATTGCAGATTACATTGTAGACCTGGGACCTGGTGCAGGGATACACGGTGGATATTTAGTAGCAAAGGGTAACATTGAAGAGATTAAAAAAAATAATAAGTCCATTACCGGACAATATCTGAGCCATTTTAGTAAAATTAATATCCCCCCTAAAAGAAGAAAGGGCAATGAAAGATATTTAAAGATTTACGGAGCTCAACAGTATAATTTAAAAAATATTTTTGTGTCTATTCCTTTAGGCACGCTTACTTGTATTACCGGAGTATCTGGTTCCGGGAAAAGTACATTGGTCGAGGAGACCTTGTACAAAGCTTTAATCAAAAAAATTTATAATAGCAGAGTTCACCCTGGTAGTTATGATAGGATTGAAGGAATAGAAAATATCGATAAAGTGATAATTATCGATCAATCACCCATAGGCAGAACTTCTCGCTCTAATCCAGCTACTTACACCGGGGCATTTACACCGATTCGAGAAATATTTTCCAGGACAAAAGAAGCAAAAATCAGAGGTTACAAAGCGGGTAGATTTAGCTTTAATGTAAAAGGTGGAAGATGTGAAGCCTGTCAGGGTGGAGGAATTGTAAAGATTGAAATGTATTTTTTACCTGATGTATATATACCTTGCGAAGTTTGTAAAGGTAAAAGATTTAATCGTGAAACTTTAGATATAAAATATAAGAGTAAAAATATAGCTCAGGTATTGGACATGACTGTTGAAGAAGCTCTGGATTTTTTTACAGCAATCCCTACTATAAAAAGAAAATTGCAAACTTTGTATGATGTAGGATTAGGTTATATAAAATTAGGACAATCTGCAACTACTTTGTCCGGAGGTGAGGCACAAAGGGTCAAGTTAGCCAAGGAATTAAGCACCAAAAGCACAGGAAGGACTATATATCTATTGGATGAGCCAACCACCGGTTTGCATTTTGATGATGTAAAGAAATTGCTTAATGTTATAGATAGATTAGTAAATGCAGGAAATACCGTGTTAGTGATAGAACATAACTTAGATGTAGTTAAATCAGCAGATTATATTGTTGATCTTGGTCCGGGAGGGGGAGAAGAAGGAGGAAGAGTTGTAGCTGAGGGAACTCCCGAAGAAATAGCCCACAACAAAAATTCATTTACCGGAGAATTTTTAAAAAAAGTACTAGATTAGTCGTTAGTAAGAAAGGCATTTTGCCTGTTTAAAGGATAAAGAATGAATATTAAATCAAAGATAAGCAAATTACCTGAAACAAGTGGAGTTTATTTTTTTAAAGATAAAATTGGGAAAGTGATATATGTAGGGAAGGCTAATTCTTTAAAAAGCAGAGTTTCTTCTTATTTTAGTAATTCCCCTCAGCAATCTCCCAAGATAAACAAGATGATAAGAGATATTGCAAGCGTTGAATATATATCTACTTCTTCCGAAATGGAAGCACTTATATTAGAAAGAAAAATGATTAAGGACAACGACCCGTACTATAATACTCAAGCAAAAGACGATAAGAGTTATCCCTATATTAAAATTACTTTAGAGAGAGATTTCCCTCAAATATTATTTTATAGAAAAATAAAACGAAAGATAAAAGAAGATAAAAATTTATATTTTGGCCCCTTTGTGGATATAAATGCTACTCGAACAGTTATAAAATTATTGAGACAAGTTTTTAAAATTAGGGGATGTAGAAAAAAAGATTTAAAGAAGACAAAAATTTGCTTAGATTATCAGATTGGTTTGTGTTCAGCGCCTTGTGCAAATAAGATTAGCAAAACAGAATATCGGAAAGGAATAAGAGAAGTTCGTTTATTTTTAGAAGGGAAACAAAAAAAATTACTAAATAGTCTTTTCCATGAAATGAAAGAAGCTTCCTATAATTTGAATTATGAAAAAGCTACCAGAGTAAGAGATAAAATAAAATCAATTGGAATAATTTTAAAGGGCCAGGAAATAAGTTTATATAGAAAAAATAACAAAAACGGTTATTTATTGAAGAAAGTAGAAGAAGTAGAAGAAATCGAAATCAAGAAGGGACAGAATGCCGTTGTTGATTTAAAAGAAAGATTACAATTGGAAAAAATACCAGAAAGAATTGAAGCATTTGATATCTCAAATATCCAGGGAAAATTATCCGTTGGTTCTTTGGTTGTTTTTGAAAAAGGACGTCCGAAAAAGAAAGATTACCGAAGATTCAGAGTGAAAACAGTTAAAGGAATTGACGATTATGCTATGTTGCAAGAGATAACCGAGAGAAGGTATAAAAGACTATTATCTGAAGGTAGAAGATTGCCGGATTTAGTTCTTGTTGATGGGGGTAAAGGTCAGCTTAGTGAAGTAAAAAAAATACTAGACAAGTTAAATCTCGAATTACCAATAATAAGTATTGCAAAAAAAGAGGAGGAAATATTTAAACCCGAAGATAGCATACCAGTAATGTTGCCTTCTAATTCGGAAGCGCTTTTTTTATTACAAAGAATAAGAGATGAAGCTCATAGATTTGCGGTAACTTATCACAGAAGAATTAGAAACAAAGAATTACGTAATTCAGAGTTGGACCTCATCCCGGGAATTGGTACCAAACGGAAAAGATTATTACTAGAACATTTTAGAAGTATAGAAGAAATAAAGAAAGCTTCCCAAGTTGATATAGGAAAAATACCAGGTTTTGGGAATAAAATTGCGGAAAAAATAAAAACAGTTATGGAGGTAAGAAGATGATATTAGATTTTGAAGGAAAGAAGCCGACAGTTAACGAAGAAGCCTTTATTGCAAGTAATGCTACAGTAATTGGAAAAGTTACAATAGGAAAATGTTCCAGTATCTGGTATAACGTGGTATTAAGGGGTGATGTAGCTCCCATTAGCATAGGGAACAATACAAGCATTCAAGATGGGAGTATTGTTCATTGTGATATAGGAACCCCTACCATAATTGGAAATAACGTTACCATAGGTCATAATGTAATGCTTCATGCTTGCAAGATTGGAGATAATTCCTTGATAGGGATAGGCGCAATTGTGCTTGACAGGGCAGAAGTGGGTGAAGGAGCCATAATAGGAGCTGGCGCAATAGTAACCCCGAGGACAAAAATACCACCATTTACCATGGCTTTAGGTACGCCAGCGAAGGTAGCGCGTAATCTTACCGAGGAAGAAGTTAAGAATTTAAAAGAACACGCCCTGGGTTATGTTGAGTTAATGAAAAGATATAAGTAAAGAAAAGTATATAGTATGTCGTATATCGTATATCGCAAGAAACATAGAAGTCAGCAGCTAGAAGTCAGAAGATTATATAGTGAATAGCATTTAGCGGATAGCGCATAGATTTAGTTAGTCGCCTAGTAGGTTAACTAACTAACTAAGTTGACCGACAGACCAGTAGATTGACTGATTATTAGATCGAATTTAATCGGTCAATTGGTCAATTAGATACACTTGCATTTAAAACTAAAGATGAATTTATTTGTAAATTATAATGGAAAATGTATATAATAAATGATGAGTTGGTTAATCTGCGAACCTGTGAATTGGTAAATAAGTGAATTGGTCAATTGGATAATTGGTAAATTGGTCAATTGATTAATTGGAGGTTAAATACTTATGAAACATAAATCTGTTGCTAACGGTGCCTATGAAATATTAATCAAGCATAAAAAACCATTGCATTATAGACAAATTACCAAAGAGTTGATAAAAATAAGGCCGTTAAAAGTTAAGGAACCCTATTATGCTGTAAACGCCTCAATGAGTGGAGATAAAAGGTTTATGAGAATAAAAAGGGGAGTATGGGGTTTAGTGAAGTGGCAATATAAAGATGCAAACATTAAGTATTCTCTCACCAGCTATTGCTTGAAAGACGGCACTATGTTTTTAACTAGCTACATGAAGCCATTTTTCTCAAGAGAAGAGAACACCGTTGAAATAACTTTTATAGATAAAGAGGGCAATGAAATAGAAGCAGTAGTAAATAATTCTTCTAATTATATAGTTGGATTAAAAGAATGGTATGAAAGGAAAAAATTAAAGGTAAATGATGTTGTTTTTGTGGGCCTTATTGACTATGATAGAAAAAGATATTTTTTAGTAACCGAAAATGAAACCAATATAGAATCTCAGGAAGATCTAAGTGGAAAAATATTTAACACATTGGTAGAAGCAAACCATCCCCTAACCTATAAAGAAATTTGTGAAAAAGTATTAGAAGTAGAAGTAAACGAAGATAATTTATTTTCAAAATATATTGACAATGTTTTAAGAAATGACCTTCGGTTTATCGAGGATAAAGAAGAAATGTGGGGACTTTTTGATTGGTTAAGTGAAGTTAAAAAATTGCAATTAAAATTGATTAATTCTGAAGATAATGATATTTTTAAACAATTACTCCAGGAAGTATTTGAATTTTTAGGTTTCGAAACTTCGATCACATCGGAAGAGAAAACTTCTTTTGTTTTCGCAAAGGCATTATTAGATTATAAAACATACAACTTAATTATTGATGCAAAGCTACCAGATAATAAAAATGAAAAAATACAAAAATATGAACATTGGAACGAATTGAGTAAAGCAAAAGAAAAAACAAAATCAGATTATTTGGTAATTATTTCTCCGGATTTTGATTACAATAAATTATGTGCGAAAACTGATAAGAACAAAATTATATTATTTGAATTGAGATGGTTAGTTAATCTTATAAAAGAACATGACCGATTGCCCTTTTCTTTAAGTGATCTGGAATCAATTTTTTTAACAGATAATTCTGTAAAGGATAATATTTTTAAATTATTTAAAGAAAGAAAAACGCTTTTTACCAAAATAAAGCTAATAGATACAATTATTAAAGTGCTACATGAGAATAGTGGTAAAAAACTATATCTTAATGTGGAATCATTAACTAAGATTATTAATCAAAAAAACAAAGAACTTCCTGGATTTAAAATAATTCAGGAGCATGAAGTGGAAGAAATTACTAAAATATTTTCTTCAGAACCGTTTAACATAATACAAAAAACCGAAATGGGAAGCATCATATTAAGCCTTAAACCGGAATTGGCAAAAGAAAAATTGTATAAAGTAATTGAGGAAATATTTTAAAATAGCGTAGAACGCGTAGCGTATGGCATAAAGGTTTTTGTCATTGTCACGCTCGATAAATCGAAGCTCGCAATAACAGATTATTTTGGATAACACTTATTAGCGGTTAGTTATCCGCTATATATTATATTTGCATTATATGATACTTAGTAAAATACACGATATACGAAAAGGATGTGATATTCAATGAAAATAAAATGGTTGGGGCATTCTTCGTTTTTAATTGAATCTGAAGGAGGTATAAAAATTATCACCGATCCTTTCGATGAAACTCTTGGATATAAACTTCCTCGGATCAAAGTTAATATTGTGACTGTAAGTCACGAGCACTTTGACCACAATTATGTAAGAGGGATAAAAGGAAGGCCTGTGGTTTTTAAAAAACCGGTGAATAGGGAATCACATAAAATGGAATTCAGAGGGATATCATCTTATCATGATAGTGCGTGTGGGGCACAAAGAGGTTCTAATACAATATTTGTTATAAAAGCCGATGGTTTAAATTTATGTCATTTGGGTGATTTAGGGCATACTTTAAATTCTGATAAGTTAGCTGAGATAGGAGATGTAGATATTTTATTTATCCCAGTGGGGGGATTTTATACCATTGATAGCAGTCAAGCCAACCAAATAATTAAAGATATTAAACCCAAGATAGCAATTCCCATGCATTATAAAACGGAAGCTATTAAATTTTCTATAGACCCGGTAGAAGTGTTTCTATCTGAAAATGAAAATGTTCAAAGATTGGAATCGAACGAGTTCGATATAACAGAAAGTACATTACCCGAGAATTCTAAAATTTATGTTTTAAAATACGAATAGCATCTAGTTAAAAATTCAGTTACTTAGTTAGCTAGTTTCCTGGTTAGATAGTCAAGAAAATTGAAAAACGCAATACTATAAAACTAGTTTTTATCCTAAATATGTTTTCTTGGCCAGTTAACCAAGTAACCAACTAACTAAACAAAAGAGGAGATTTATGACAAAATATATTTTTGTTACAGGAGGAGTAGTGTCATCTTTAGGTAAAGGTATTTCTGCTTCTTCTATCGGAAGGATACTAAAAAGCAGAGGTTTAAACGTTTCTATGCAGAAGATAGATCCCTATATAAATGTTGATGCAGGGACCATGAATCCTTATCAACATGGTGAAGTGTTTGTCACTGAGGATGGAGCAGAGACAGATTTGGATTTAGGACATTATGAAAGATTTATTGATACAAATTTATCCAGTCAGAGCAATGTGACTACAGGGAAGATATACAGCTCTGTTATTTCCAAAGAAAGAAGAGGGGATTTTTTAGGGGCTACAGTTCAAGTAATACCTCATATAACTGATGAGATTAAAACTACCATTAAAAATATTTCCCAAAATAAAAAAGATAAATTAGACGTAGTAATAGTAGAGATTGGAGGAACAGTAGGTGACATTGAAGGCCTTCCTTATTTAGAAGCCATCAGGCAATTTAGAAATGATATAGGCAAAGAAAATGTTCTGTATGTCCACGTTACTTTTATTCCTTATCTTAAAGCTGCCAAAGAATTAAAGTCAAAACCTACACAACACAGCGTAAGAGAACTCAGAGAGATTGGCATTCAACCGGATATTGTTATCTGTCGATGTCAATCAAAACTTTCCGAAGAGGTAAAAAATAAAATCTCCATGTTTTGTGACATTAAGATTGAAGCGATAATGGAAGCAATAAACGTTAAATCTATCTATGAAGTACCTATAGTATTTGAAGAGCAAAATTTGGGAGATTTACTTATAAAATTGTTAGACTTAAAATGCCAGGGCCCTGATTTGCATAATTGGAAAATCATGGTAGATAAAATATACAATCCAAAAAGAGAAGTTAATATTGGAGTGGTAGGAAAATATATTCGTCTAAAAGATGCTTATATGAGTATCACCGAGGCACTTCTCCATGGTGGAATCGCTAATGATTGTAGAGTAAAAATAAAAAGGATTGATTCGGATGAGGTAAAAAAAGATTCCGCAAAAAATATCTTTAAAGATATTAACGGTATCCTGATACCGGGTGGATTTGGAAAAAGAGGGATTGAGGGAAAAATTGAGACAGTAAAATATGCACGAGAAAATAATGTACCGTTTTTAGGAATTTGCGTTGGAATGCAGTGTGCGGTCATAGAACTTGCCCGTAATGTACTAAATTTAGAAGGAGCTGACAGCACAGAATTTGACCCTGAAACACCCTATCCGGTAATAAATCTTTCACCGGAACAAAAGAATATAGAAACAAAGGGCGGCACTATGCGCTTAGGCGCATATTCATGTAAATTGGATAAAGGTTCTCTCGCCTATGGATTATATAACCAGGAAATAGTCTACGAGAGACATAGACATAGATATGAATTCAATAATTCATACAAAAATGATTTTTCTAAACATGGTATAAGATTTAGCGGTTTAAATCTGGATTTAGATTTAGTAGAAATTATTGAACTTTTGAATCATCCCTGGTTTATAGGGGTGCAATTCCATCCCGAATTCAAATCGAGACCTAACCGGGTTCACCCATTGTTTAGGGAATTTATAAAAGTAGCGACAAAAAATAGTCGTTAGCAAGTAGTGAATAGTATTTAGTTAAGAAAATAGATTGTTTTTAAAGATAGGTGATAAACGTGTTTAATGCATTGATATTAGCCGGAACGAAGGAAAGGGGTTCTTTGGAAATTACCGAGAACGTAAATAATAAAGCACTAATTATGCTTAATGGTAAACCCATGATCGAATATATCGTGGACGTATTAAATAATTCAGAAAATATTGACCAGATTATAGTTGTCGGTCCAAAAAAAGAACTTTATCCTTATATAGGTCAAAAAGTGAAAGAAATAATAGATCCAGGTAACTCGATTCTTGAAAATATGGAGAGAGGATTAGAATTTTTTAATTCCGATGATAATTTATTGATTTTAACTTCTGATATTCCCTTGGTTACTCCTGAAGCAATTGATGAGTTTTTAAAAATATGTATAAAAAGAAAAGCTTATATTGGTTATCCCATAATTACCAAAGAAATCATTATAAAGAAGTATCCTGAAACGAAAAGAACTTACGTGAAAATGAAAGAAGGGATATTTTGCGGAGGAAATATTGTATTTTTTAAACCTGAAGTTTTTTTTCAGCAGAAAAAATTAATCCAAGAATTATTTGAAAACAGAAAAGCTACCTGGAAATATGTTAAAATATTGGGTTTTAAATTTATATTTAAATTTATATTTAAAACTTTAACCATGGAAGAAGTGGAAAAAAGAGTAACTGACATACTTGGTTATAATTCTATTGCAGTAATGATTTCACATCCTGAAGTAATGATTGACTTAGATAAGCCCAGTGATTTGAAATTAATAAGGGAATTTATAGAGAGATAGATAAAATTTATGATTTACTTGCCGGATAATCTGGAACAGATATCAAAGCCTGGCGTTTATGCCATTTTTTACTTGGAATTTTCGAAATAATAAAAATAATAAATAAATTTGTAATAGTATAACATTAGTGGTAAAATATCTTTGGACATAATATATTAGAAGGATAACTCTTCAATAGCCCTCTTTTTAATGAATTTTCTAAAAACAACTTCAAGCTATTTTCTTGTTAAAAAGTACCGTTGGGAAAATATTTTTGACTCATGAGGTAGAAGTACCTTTATATATTAGCAATTCATACCTAAATTCATTTGGAAATAACTAAACTATTAATTAAACTATTATAAATGTCTTAAAAAAATATTAAAAATATTAGTAAAATATACTTATATCTAAAGGGAGGTCTTATCATTGCTTTTAACAGAATTAAAGGAAAAAAAGATTAACGATTTATGTAAAATTGCCAAGGAATATGATATTAATAACTTTTCTCGAATAAAAAAAATGGATTTAATATTCAAAATATTACAAGCTGAAACAGAGAAAAAGGGTTATATGTTTTCTGAGGGAATTTTGGAGATTATGAATGAGGGATTTGGTTTTTTAAGAACATCAGGATACCTGCCAGGTGAAAATGATATTTATATTTCTCCGTCTCAAATAAGAAGATTCAATCTTAGTATTGGTGATCTTGTATCGGGACAGGTTAGACCTCCTAAAGAAGGAGAAAGATACTATGCCTTGCTAAAAATTGAAGCCGTCAATCATGAAGATCCGGAACTATCTAAAGAAAGACTGGACTTTGAAAATCTTACTCCACTTTTTCCGCAAGAAATGATTAAGCTGGAAAATATATCGGATGAACTATCAACACGACTTATTGATTTATTTTCACCGATTGGTAAGGGTCAACGTGGCCTGATAGTGTCCCCTCCAAAAGCTGGAAAGACAATATTATTAGAAAAAATTGCCAACGGAATTACCACAAATCATCCAGAGATAAATCTTATGGTTTTATTAGTTGATGAAAGACCGGAAGAAGTGACCGGCATGCAAAGATCAGTTAAAGCTGAAGTAATAAGTTCTACTTTTGATCAGCCTATTACTAATCATATAAAAGTTGCGGAAATTGTTCTGGAAAGAGCTAAAAGGCTGGTAGAACAAAAGAAAGATGTGGTCATATTATTGGATAGTATCACCAGATTGGCGAGAGCTTACAATCAAACTATTCCAACGAGTGGAAAAACTCTATCCGGTGGATTAGATTCAAGTGCTCTTTATTTACCTAAAAGATTTTTCGGTGCAGCAAGAAATATTGAAGAAGGTGGCAGTTTAACTATACTCGCTACCGCCCTGGTAGAAACAGGAAGCAGAATGGATGATGTAATATTTGAAGAATTTAAAGGTACTGGTAATATGGAATTAAGATTAGATAGAGAACTTTCGGAAAATAGAATATTTCCGGCAATTGATATTAAGAAATCAGGTACCCGGAAAGAAGAATTATTACTAAAGAAAGAGGAATTACAAAAAGTATGGTTGCTAAGGCGGGCATTATCCTCCCAACCCTCTCTCGGTGCAGTAAAATTAGTTATTAATAAATTAAAAAAAACCAAAGTAAATAGAGAATTTTTAAATTCTATAAAAGAGCAGGATATTTAATCTTATTGCTCATTACATATTACTTGCTAATGTATTTTATTAGTGATTCGTAATACGAATTTATTCTGATTCTTGGTTTTTTCTATTATTTTCTTAACTAACTAACCAGTTAAGTAATTAGATAGTTAAATGTACGCACTCCATGCTAAACACTATACGCTAGTTTGTACGAGATACGATTCAAAAGAAATGAGATGCGAATTTTGATACGAGAGTAATTTTTGACCTTGAAATTATAATATGATATAATTTTTT
>RRYU01021415.1_pt2 | contig 35622 bp, 35 predicted proteins | sample 2162651 | NCBI WGS metagenome assembly RRYU01 (sample SAMN10267283, study PRJNA491782) | microbial mat metagenome | isolation source: biomat in the production well | place: Japan: Minami-Kanto gas field, natural gas well KTG3 | collected 2017-06 | reverse complement strand
GCTACCGCTTCTTTTAGTTTCGGGTCATCTACTACAATAAAGCTCCAGGGCTGAGAATTACTGGCAGAAGGCGCAAGACGCGCCGACTCCAGGCACCGCTCAATCTTCTCCCTCTCAACAGGTTCATCCAAATATTTCCTTACACTTTGCCTTGTTTTTACCAATTCTAAAAATTTCACTAAATCCCTCCAAAAAAGAACAGGGGACGGTTCTCTGTTCTTTTTTATTCTTTCAATTTTGGGAACAGAGAACCGTCCCCTGTTCTTTTTTTAACTTCGACCAGGCAATTATGAAAAGCAGTTCCGTATCCTATATCACTTATAAATTCTCCGGTGAGTTCATTGAGGTTTGCGTGATGCACTCCATTCCACCAGCCAAAATAAGTATATACAGTTCCCGGAGGCACCTTCCCGGTAAGAATAGCTTTTAAAATCAAACTGCCTCTCTCGTTATATACTTTTACCTTCTCGCCATCATTAATTCCCCTGCTTTCTGCATCGTGGGGATTAATCCGAATAAAAGGTTCTTCTGCAAAAATTTCTCTGCTTGAAAACTGAGAATTCATCTTGTTTGAAGCATGAACACCTATAAAAGTTAAAGGATATTTTTTATAAAGCTCGGGAGAAGAATATTTGCCTTCTTTTGGTTCGCAATAAAAGGGCAGTGGATTTTGCCCCCATCTAACTTCCATCTGGCGGGAGTAAAATTCTATCTTACCGGTGGAAGTTTTAAATTTTAAATTGTTAAAAGCTATTTCCTGATAATCCGGATGATGAAGATAGGGCTTTTCTTTTAACTCTGCGGCGTCGGTATTCAGATTAGAGCCACTGATTATTTTTTCTATTGTATCTAAATTATTTTCCGGTAAATAATCTAAATTAAACCCAAATATTTTACCTAAAAGTCTATATATTTCACTTTCGTGCTTACATTCACCGGGGGGCTCAATCACTTTTTGTTGAAGCTGAATATAAGAATTACCATACCCGCTGATCAGATCATAATACTCATACATCGAGGCGGCAGGCAAAACTATATCCGCCATTCCAGTGGTGTCGGTCAAGAAAAGATCGGAAACCACAATAAATTCCAATTCATTCATTACCCGTGCTAACAGGTTAATATCCGGATTACTGGTCATGGGGTTCGCTTGCTCAATCCATGCGGCTTTTACCGACGGATCAATTTGATTGTCTATTCCGCTGGCCAGTTTTGCCACCGGTATGGAGCTACGAATCCTATCGGGTTTTTCAGGGAAGAAAGGCCAGTTTAATCCGGGGGCTTGCTTATCGTTAAAGTAAAATCCGCAACCCTTTTTGCCTATACTTCCGGTTAATGTCGGCAGAAGAGAAATAGCTCTTATCGTTTGTCCTGCATTGGTATATCTTTGTACCCCTACCCCACAGAGAAGAGTATACTCAGGATTTCTCTTTATATAATCTATTATGTTTTTAATTTTATGCAGGGGAATTTCGGTTATAGTAGAAACTTTTTCCAAAGGATAATCTTTTACTGATTCCTTAAACTCATCAAAGCCAAAGGTATGTTGGTTTATAAAATTATAGTCTATTAAATTATTTTCAATAAGTTGATTGGCTATCCCCAAAGCAAGACAGCCATCAGTTCCGGGTCGAGGATTCAAATATAAATCGCTTCTTGCTCCTGATTCGTTTTCTCTGATATCAACGGTTATTAATTTTGCTCCCCTATCCACTGCTTTATTTATATAATGCATCATATGAATATGGGTATAGGCGGGATTCATGCCCCATAATATTATCAGTTTTGAGTTTTCCAAATCTGAAATCTTATTATGTTTTACTTCTCCGTAAGTTAAATCAATCGCTTCCTGAGCGGCAGCATCACACAGGCCGCCATAAGCTGAAGTAAAACCGCCAAACTGATACCAGAAACCATAAGCACAATTTTTCGCCACACCTAAATTGGCGAATCTATTATAATATAAAACTGATTCCGGTCCATACTGTCCTTTTAAATCCTTTAACTTTTCGTAAATTATATTTAAAGCCTGCTTCCAGCCAATTCTTTTGAACTCACCTTCACCGCGCTTACCGATTCTCTGTAGGGGATATAATAATCTTTCCGGTCCGTAGATTATATTTGGAAAATTCTTCCCTTTACTGCATATTCTACCCTGACTTACCGGACTATTGGGATTCCCCCGCACTTTTACAACTTCCCCTTTTTCAACCTCCACTTTCAGCGAACAGGAACCAAAACAATCCTTAGGGCACACCGAAAAACATACCAGGGGAAGGTTCTCTCTCATTTTTTATTAACCACCCTTTCAATAAGCCATCGATTGAATCCTAAAAAGGGAACAGGGGACGGTTCTCTGTTCTTTTATTCTTTAGCTTTATGAACTGTTGTTGAGCCAACTCCCAGAATATTTGCTATTCCCCGAGTAGATAAATTGGAATTTAATTTAAAATAGCTTATTAAACTGTTTCTATGGGGACGGTGTTTTTTTTCTTTTAAATTAGATGGCTTAAGATTATATTTCTTGAAATAATTTAGTAAATATTGTTTTGCTTCTTGTTCACCACTTATGTTTTTATTGTATCCCTTGTCTTCTTCCTGTAATTCAATAATGTCACCTTTCCTCTGTATATTCTGATGGTGGTAACGAATGAATAAATCAATTGCCCGATCTTTATCTGGGGAAAATAAAGACAAAATATTTTCACCATCAATTAAAAAATCCTGATGAGGTAATTTTTCAGTATATGCACAATAACTGCTCCAAATATATTCATTTAAATTTTTTACAATAGAAGCGTTCAGAGGATTATTATGAATGTAATTCAGCACTGCTAATAAGTAATTCTCATTTTCAATAGGCTCGCTTTTATAGCGGTCTTGGAAAAGGTGACCAACCTGATGATATTTTTGATTAAAGTAGTTTACATAACTCACATTTATTCTTTTCATTGTCCTGGAAATCTGTTCGTCCTTTTCCTTGATCAATAAATGTACATGATTATTCATTAAACAATATGCATAAAGCTCATATTCTCCTTTTTGTTTTACTTTTTTAAGTATTTTTATGAATTTGAATCTATCTTCATCTTCTAAAAATATATCTTGTTTTCGATTACCACGAACCATTACATGATAAACATTTGCTGAACTTAGTTCCCGAGCTTTTCTTGGCATAATAACCTACTTCCTGTATATAATAGATTTCTTAAAAAATAGTATATCATATTGTTTATTTTTTGGGAACAGAGAACCGTCCCCTGTTCTTTTTTCTTTTGTTCTTTTTTTAGGTTTTTAGGTATTGGTATTTGTACAGTTCGTTGTAGTAGCCTCGTTTGGCGAGTAGTTGAGAATGGCTTCCCGTTTCGACAATCTTGCCTTTGCGCATTACATATATTCTGTCTGCACCCTGAATGGTAGACAAACGATGGGCAATAGCGATACCGCTCCTGTCTTTCATAATTTTTCTTATGGCATCCTGGATAAGATATTCGGTTTCACTGTCTATACTGCTGGTCGCCTCATCAAGAATAAGTATCCGGGGTTCTTTGGCCAGTGCTCTCGCAAAAGCAATAAGCTGCCTCTGCCCGGTAGAAAGATTTGAACCGCCTTCCGACACAATATTCTTATATTTCCTCTTCAATTTACTTATAAAATTATGGGCATTAACATATTCCGCATACTCAACTACTTTCTTATCTTCTACTTCATTGTTAAGGATAATATTATATTTAATATCTCCAGCAAACATAAAAACATCCTGCAGAACCAAACCAAAATAATTCCTTAAAAACTTTAAATCCATATCTTTTATGTTGATCCCGTCAATCAAAATTTCCCCTTCTGTGGGGTCATAGAATCTCAAAAGCAGGTTTATTAATGTTGTTTTCCCTGCTCCAGTTGCCCCGATAAAAGCCACCGATTCATTGGGCTCAACTACAAAAGACACGTTATCAATAACTTTTTCGTCCTCTTTATACTCAAAAGATACATTTCTAAACTCTACTCTTCCCTCAATTTTACCGGGGTATTCGGGGCTTCCGGGAGAATTTATTTTATCATTCTCCTCAAAAAGCAAGAATATCCGTTCCGACGAAGCCATGGCTGACTGCAATATATTGTATCTTTCAGAGAAATCGAATATGGGTCTAAAAAGCATGTGGATATAGGATATAAAGGCAACAAGCACTCCCAGGGAAATTTCTCCTCCCAGCACTCCTTTCCCACCAAAATATATTATTGTACCCAGGGTAAAATAAGATAGAACATCAATTAATGGCCTGAATATGGCAAATATTAACAGTTGATGCATATTGGCATTATAATAATTTTTGCCAATTTTATTAAATTCATCCTCAGATCTGCCCTCTTGGTTGAAAGTCTGAATCAGTAAAACTCCCGATATTGCTTCTGACAAAAAACTGTTCACTTTGGCCAGAGCAATTCTTACTTTTCCGTAAGCCTCCCGGGCATATCTCTGGAAAAAGTAGAGCATAATAACAATTACGGGAATAAGAATAAATATTGTCAGACTTAATCGGCTTGACAATCTGAATATTACAATAAGTATACCTATTACCATAATAAAATCTTTGGCGGAATAAACGAAGACATCGGTAAACATTTCTCTCAAGGCATCGACATCATTGGTTAGCCTGGTTACCAATCTTCCGATAGGATTATTATTAAAAAAATTCAAAGAAAGAGACATTAAATGCCTTACTAGATTACTTCTCAGGTCATACATCACCCTTTCACTAACCAGGGCCATCATCACTACCTGGAGATAATTGAAAACAAAAGACACTAAAAGGAATCCCACGAATAAGAGAGCAAATAATTTTACCATCTTCAAATCATCATATCTTAAGATTTTAATATTATCCGGTGAAATTTTCTGCATTTCCGAATAAGGGATGAAACTGCCCTTGTCTGTTTTGATGATATTAAATTGATATTGCTTTAACTTATCCAATCTCTCTTCATCTTTAATCACTAAATACTTTTCCGGTAGGATAAGTGAATCCTTCTGCAATTCCAAGTGTTCATCTTTACTCAGCAGACTTGAGGGGAGAAAAATAGTGTTATCAGATTTAACCCGGTATGCTTTATATCGGTCGGTAACCTCAATCGTCCTGTCGTTAAGGATTATCCTTAGATAACTTCTTTCAATATAATTATCTACTACATTTTTAGTAATTAGAGGGAGGACGATCTCTATGCCGCTTATAGCTAGAATAAGAATAAATATGATTAAAATCTTCCCTCCGTATGGCTTTCCGTATTGCCATAATTTGGAGAATATTTTTTTGTCCAGACCGGAATATAATTTTTCTTCTTTCATTTTTATTCTTCCAATTTTTGAATTTTATAAATACTTTTATAGATTTCGGATTTTTTAATCAATTCCCGATGGGTACCGCTGTTTTCAATCCTCCCCTTATCCAGGACAAATATATTATCCGCTTTTATAAAGGAAGATATGCGATGTGATATGACAATGGTAGTAATCCCCCGGGAATATATTTCCAAATTCTTGATGATCTCCTTTTCAGTATTGGTGTCTACCGAACTTAAGGCATCATCAAGAATGAGAATCCGGGGTTTTCTGATGATCGCCCGGGCAATACACAATCTCTGCTTTTGACCACCGGATAAAGTTACCCCCTTCTCTCCCACCACTGTTTTATATTGATACTTTAATTCCATTATATTCTTGTGTATCGAGGCAACCCTGCATGCTTCTTCTATCTCTTCTAAAGTTGCATCCGGCTTGCCAAACCTGACATTGTTTTCAATAGTATCCGAAAAAAGAAAAGAATCCTGAGGGATGTATCCTATATTATCTCTCACTGCCGATATCTTGATCTTTCTATAATCTATAGAATCGTAAAGCATTCTCCCACTCTGAGGTTTAATAATTCTTAAGATTAATCTGGCTATTATGCTTTTACCGGAACCTATTTTCCCACATATCCCAATATACTGTCCCTCTTTTATTTCCAGATTTATATCATCCAGAACATCCTGTTCCCCGTAAGAAAAGCAGATGTTCTCCAATTTGATGTTTCCCTTCAAGATATGCTGCTCTGCACGGGAAGCATCATAAATATCCGGTTTCTCTCCAAGAAGCTCCAGTATACGTTTATAGGAAGCGTTGCCCCGCTGGTATACATTGGTCACCATCCCTACTGCCATCATAGGCCAGACAATAATCCCCATATATGAAAAGAAAGCAACTAATTCCCCGGTAGTAAGCTCATTTAAGATAACCTGCTGTCCTCCTACCCAGAGTATTATCGCCATACCAATCTCGGCAAACAAGAATATCAAGGGGAACATAGTGCCCCAAATTTTAATAAGAGAAATATTTTTCGTCAGATATTCCTGGCTTAACTTGTCAAAATTTTTAGATTCCAGCTCCTCCTGTTGAAAGGTCTGAATAATCTTTATCCCGGAAATCATTTCCCGCACTTTTTCGGTCAATAGGGAAAATGACTCCTGTACACTTTTAAATTTTCTAAATAATATTTTTACGAAAAATAATGATATAAGGGCGATTACCGGAAGAGGTATCAGGGCATAAAGAGTAAGTTTTACGTTTAAAATCAACATAAACACCAGAGTTGCCGAAAAAAGAAAGATAGCGTCAAAGCCGGCAATAACCCCGAAGGCACAGGCTCTTCTTACTGCAGTCATATCATTAGTCATGTGGGCCATAATATCTCCGATTTTTGTTTTATTGAAAAAAGAATTGGAAAGCAACAGCAGGTGTGTAAACAGCTTGTTCTTGAAGTCCATTTCTATAAAATGAGACATTCCGATAATTATCATTCTCCAGAAGAATCTAAAGATTCCTATGGCTATCGCCAGGGCAAAGATCAAGAAGGTAAATTTTCCAAGATAGGAATAATTATTCCCGGAGATGTTGTAAGCGGTAATAATATAATCTATTGCTCGTTGGATAATGCGTGGGGCAATGAGCTGGGTAATATCCACTGCTACCAGCATCAGAAATCCAAATAACATCTTAAGGTGGGCTTTTTTGTAGTAAGAGATGATAAATCTAATTAACATAAATTAATAATATAATGCAAATATAAATATTGTCAATTTTAACTTTTCTTTTCAGATTTTAATTTATCTTTTCGGGGATAACCGTTAATTATAAGAGAAAAGAATTTTCGCAAATTACCAGAAGATAAGTGGTACAGTTTTATCATATTGGGAAATACACGAAGCAACATTAATAAAGGTATTGAAATAGATAAGTATATAATAAAAGCCGGTTCCTGCATCCACCAGCTTGATAGAGGAATTAAGAGAAAGCTCAAACCCATACTAAAAGAAAAATTTTTAATTATACTAAAAAATATAACAACCAGGATTAACCAGAGCAGTAGTTGCCTTTTCATCAAAATCATCATAATTCCCAAACTGGTAGATACTCCTTTGCCACCACGAAAATTAAGAAAGATAGGCCAGTTATGCCCGGCAATTGCCATTAAAGAACATAAAATCATACCTGACCCGCTCATTTCCATAGATTGGGCGACCCAGATTGGAATCGCCCCTTTAGCCATATCAATTAAAAAGGTAATAAGAGCATGAAAGGGGCCGAGCAGGTGATAAATATTCAAGGCCCCCATATTCTTATAGCCATATTTCCGAACATCTCTCCCCTTTTTCTTTTTAAAAATTAAATAAGCTGTAGGAGTAGAACCAAATAGATAACTTAAACCTGCTCCCAATAAGATGTTCATCTAAGTTCCTCCCAACTTTCTAACTTAGCTGTTTTGCACCTTATTAATATCATTTAAGTTTAGAGCTGTGTCTAAATTAGTTGTCTACATTAATAATACTACAAAAGTTTAAAAAACCCTTTAATCATTAATCTGAAAAAATATAAAATGTGTCGGAAAATCATCCCCTATCACATGTGTGGGGCAATGAACTGGGTAATATCCACTGCTACCAGCATAAGAAATCCAAATAATATTTTATGGGGGGGTTTTATAATAAGAGATGATGAATCTAATTAACATAGTTTTATTATTATGTGCTTCGACCAATACCCCCTTGTCAATTTAAAAAAGGTGGAATCAGGGAGGATAAAAAAAGGGAGGGAATAATCCCTCCCTTTTTTTATCTTATTCTTGTATTAACTCTTTTTATAAATCTTCCAGCAATCTTTTTGCCCATTTGCTGTAGTAGGGCTCATCTCCGGCAATTGCTTTCTCCAATAAAGGTCTTGCTTCCTCCTTATCTCTTCTGTCTATCAGCAGTTCTGCAAAATAAACCAGTCCTTGAGGGTCATCAGGAAAATACTGATGGTGTTCTTCAAAATACTTCTGGGATCTACGTTTGTTTTTTAACGGGAAGGGAAGTTGATGCCAAAATCGGGCTATAGCCAACATCGGACCTCCGTCTTCAAACATCTTGTCTATTTCATAAGCAGCGTAGAAGGCGTCTTGAGTGCTTCCTTTCAAACCCTCTTTCAATGCTTTAAATATACTGACCCCGTCAGAATAACTTGCTACACAAAGTCCGTAATAGTATTGCCCCTCGACTTTATCAGGTTCAAGCTCTATAGCTTTTTCTCCATATCCCATACCATCTTTTCCATATTTCTTACAAATCTCTTCCCAGCCTTCCAATTCACCTTCAAGGTTAAGGTTGGCATACTCCCTGTGGGCACGGGTACATTTCCAGTTGGCTTCATAGCTGTTTGGATCTGCTTCCACTGCTTTAATATACAAAGGAATGGATTCCAGTATACTATTTACATCCCCTTTGTCAAAAAGAGCATCAGCTTGTGCGATAGTATCATTCGCTAATGATGTAAAAGAAAAAACAGAAAATAATACACAAACAAAAATAAATAATAAATATCTTTTCATAATATCTCCTCCAAAATATATTTTTGAGAATTGATATAAAAATCTACTCTCTTCTAATTATATTTTTTTATTATATTATTTTTTAAAAGAAAATGGAAGTAAAAATATAAAAATTTATATTTATCAAGCATAAAGGCCCCCTGAATCGTTCTGTGTATTTGGAAACACAACTTATCAGGAAGCCTTTTAAAAATACCTGTACCTGAAATCAATATTTTTATTTTACATCCTTTTTTTATTTTTCCCTAATTCCCCAAAAACATTTTTATATCTTCTTCTACCTCAGTTATACCGCCAATATTAAACTTATCGACTAAAACCTTTACAACATTAGAAGAGAGAAATGCCGGTAAAGTTGGCCCCAAATGAATATTTTTTACTCCTAAAAATAACAAGGCTAATAAAACGATAACCGCTTTCTGCTCATACCAGGCGATATTATAAGATATTGGTAATTTATTGATATCATCCAGATCGAATACTTCTTTTAACTTTAAAGCAATAACAGCCAGTGAATAGGAATCATTGCACTGTCCGGCATCCAGTACCCGGGGGATTCCTCCGATATCTCCCAATTTAAGTTTATTGTAACGGTATTTAGCGCAACCTGCGGTCAGGATAATTGTATCCCGGGGTAACTTTCCCGCAAATTCGGTATAATAACTCCGACTCTTCATCCTTCCATCACATCCCGCCATTACGAAAAATCTTTTAATAGCTCCGCTTTTAACTGCCTCTACAACCTTATCAGCCAGAGCAAGAACTTGATTATGCGCAAATCCTCCTACAATTTCTCCTTTTTCAATTTCGGTGGGAGGTGAACAATTCTTGGCCATTTCAATAATCTTGGAAAAGTCTTTGGGTTTATCACCCTCTCTATCCGGAATATGTTCTACCCCTTCATAACCAACCGCTCCGGTAGTAAATACCCGATTTTTATAGCTATCCCGGGGAGGAATAATACAGTTGGTAGTCATAAGTATAGGGCCATTAAATTTTTCAAATTCTTCATTCTGCTTCCACCAGGCATTCCCGTAATTTCCTACAAAATGTTTGTACTTCTTAAAAGCTGGATAGTAATTAGCGGGTAACATTTCACCATGGGTGTAAATATCGATACCTGTTTCTTCGGTCTGTTCCAATAGTTCTTCCATGTCCTTTAAATCATGGCCGCTAATTAATATCCCGGGGTTGTTTCTTACTCCAATATTTACTTTGGTAATTTCCGGGTTTCCGTAAGTTTCGGTATTGGCTTTATCCAGTAAAGCCATGGCATCTACTCCGTATTTTCCACATTCCATTACAAGTACAACTAAATCATCGACAGAAAGGCTGTCATCCATGGTAGCAGCCAATCCTTTCTGTATAAAAGCGTAAATTTCTTTATTCTCATAACCTAAATTAAAGGAATGCTCTACATAGGCGGCTATTCCTTTCAAGCCATAAATTATCAGCTCTCTTAAGGAACGTATATCCTCATCTTCGGTAGCCAGTACCCTTACTTCGGAAGAATTAGCCTTGTTTTCTAACTCTGTTTCCGTCTCTGCTTTCCAGGTGGCACAATCGAGTAAATTTTCGGGTAGTACTCCTCCGGCTTTTAAAAGTTGGCTTTTAACCTCTTCTCTTAACCTTATCCCTTCTTTAATTTTTTCAATTATAGCTTCTCTATCGAAATTTACATTAGTAATAGTTATAAACAAAGAATTAAAGATAAATTGGTTCACTTTCTCATTTTCTATCCCTAATTCCCGAGCTCGGATGCTATATATAGAAATCCCTTTTAATATATAGATCAAGAGATCCTGCATATTGGCCAAATCATTATTTTTACCACAAACTCCCCTCTGTGTACAGCCAATTCCCTTAGCGGTCTCCTGACATTGATAACAAAACATGATATTTTTTTCTCCTTCTTCCCTTTAATAGATAAACATCTAAAATTAATTTTACTATTTAACGTTTAATAATTTTCAACCTTCACTTCGTAATACGCCCGAGGATGTTTACATACCGGACAGACTTCCGGTGCTTCAACCCCAATATGGATATTACCGCAATTTCGGCATTTCCAGTAAATTTTTTCTTCTTTTTGAAAAATTTTATCCTCTTCAATATTTTTTAGAAGTTTCTTATACCGTTCTTCGTGCTCCTTTTCTATTTCGGCAATCCCTTCAAACATCCTGGCAATCTCTTCAAACCCTTCTTCTTTTGCTTCTTTGGCCATGCGTGGATACATTTCTGTCCATTCAAAATTTTCCCCGGCGGCTGCTGCCTTTAGATTATCAACAGTATTACCGATCCCTTCTAATTTTTTAAAGTGGAGCTTGGCGTGTTCTTTTTCGTTTTCTGCTGTTTCTAAAAAAATTGAGGCAATCTGTTCATACCCTTCTTTTTTGGCTTTTGAAGCAAAATAACTATATTTATTTCTGGCCTGGGATTCTCCAGCGAAGGCCTCCATCAAATTTTTTTCTGTTTTTGTACCTTTTAAATCTTTCATTTTTTATCCTCCTGAAATACTTTTTTAAAATATATCTTTAAGCCTGCTTTTTATTTAGCTTTTGAATTACAATCACTTATAGATTTTGATGTTTTTCGGCTATTTCACCGGCTAATTTTATTAAAGAATTATAATCTTCCTCTTTGGGATAACCTTTCACTATTACCGGAGAAAGAATTTCTGCTTTTAAGTTGCCTATCATTGCCCCGATATCTTCCGGCATCTTTCCTCCCCATCCGTATGAACCGATAATCGAAGCATACCTTAATTTCGGTCTCAAGGCATTTGCCAGGTAGACCGCCGAGACTATCAAGGGGTGTGCGCCGGTTAAAACCGTGGGCGAGGCAATAACAATGGTAGCGGCATCCACCAAAGCTATAGCTAATGCGCCTATATCGGTCCTGGAAAGATTAAAAAGTTTTACGGTTATCCCTTTTCTCATTAATTCTTCGCTTAAGATATACACCATCTCCTCGACACTGCCATGCATGGAAACATAGGGGATTATTACTTCATTTTCCACCTCATCGGAAATCCATTCCCTATAAGCAGATAAAATAAATTCCGGGTGAGAATAGATTTGGCCGTGACTGGGGGCAATGGTTTCAACATTAAATTCCTTCAATTTCTCCAAATGTTTCTTAATATTGTTACGGAAAGGCATCATGATCTCCGCATAATAACGCTTGGCGGAAAAGTATACCCAGGGCTCGTCACCTACCCATAAATTACTGTCCGCCAGATGTGCTCCGAATAAATCACAACTGAACAAAATCCTATCCTCTTCCAGGTAAGTTAACATGGTTTCCGGCCAATGCACCCAGGGAGTAAATATAAACCTTAGGGTTTTTCCTCCCAGAGAAAGAGTATCATTATCTTTTACGGTGATAATCCGGTCTTTCGCAACCAGAAGATGTTCCACCAGCAATTTTTTGCATTTCTCATTAGTGACTACTTTTACTTCCGGATATATTTCTAACATTAATGGAATGCATCCGGAATGATCCTGTTCTGCATGGTTTACTACCAGATAATCCAGATGCTCTAATTCTAAATCATCCAAATTATCCAGCAGATCATTTTCCTTGGACGGATCAACCGTATCAATTAAAGCCGTCTTTTCCTGACCTTTTATCAGATAAGCATTATAGCTGGTGCCCTCGGGGAGAGGGATGAGTTCATCAAACAGTCTTCTATCCCAGTCAATCGCTCCTACCCAATAGATATCTTTTTTTAATTTTTTTGCGGCCATCTTTAACTTGCCTCCTCAAAATCATCTTTACCGACACCACATACCGGGCATTCCCAATCATCAGGCAGTTCTTCAAAGGGAGTTCCCGGGTTTACCCCTGATTCGGGATCACCTTTCTCGGGATCATAAATATACCCACAAACTGTGCATTTATACTTAATCATTTTTTTCAACTCCTTTCTTTCTTTTTCTTGATTCTTTTCTATCTCCGGTTTTTTCTTATTCGGAATATAGGTTGGTGCGGTCTTGGGAGAAACACCTTTTTTAATTTGATGGTAATAATCGTAGGTTAGCGGTTTTGCCCTTTTAATATTCCCTGCATCTATAACTTTCCCTACAAATAGCGTATGGGTGCCCGCATCCATTTCCATAATTACTTCTGCTTCCATAAAAGCTAGGGTATTTTCCATAATTATGGGTGAACCGGTTACTCCAATTTTATAATTTGTTCCTTCAAATTTATCTTCGTCTCTTCCGGATTTAAAACCAAATCTTCCGATAAATTTCATGTCGGTATCCTGTGCCAGAACCGAAACAGAAAAGACTTTACTTTTAGAAATAAACTCGTGAGTTAAATTTTTTTTATTTATACAGACAGCAAGAGTGGCTGGTTCCGAGGTTACTTGAAAAACTGTATTGGCAATCTGTCCGTTTATGTGTTCATCTTCTTTTGAACTGATTATGTAAATACCGTAACTTATATTATAAAGCGCTTTTAAATCCATATTCCTATCTCCTTTCGAAAAACCACAAAAGATATGGGGGAGCGTATGGCCCCATACGCCCCCTGTAATTTTAAAAAATCATTGCTCTCTGCCTGTATCTGTACTGTAATTACATTGCTACTTACCTTCTTTGTGTTCCCATAACCCATGAATACTACAGTATTCTCTAATCTTTTCCAATCCTTCTACATCTGTAAACAGGGCTTCCGGTTTGTCGCCCGGTTTTAGAAACTTTCGAAAAGCACCCTCTCCGGTAATAATTTGAATCCACTCAATGTAGTGCTTCTCCTCCATGGGATGCAGGGTTGAGCCGACTACCGCTTTAATCCCGGAAGAAATTTTCTCCGCTACCGGCACATGCTTTTCGGTAGTTTGGTCAGCAGTCTGCTCTTCCATCAGCTTCATATCCTGTCCGCAGCACACTAATGTGCCCTTGCCCTGATGGAGCACTTCCACAATGTTCCCGCAAACTTCACACTTGTAAACTCCTAATTTATTAGTCATTTAGTCCTCCTTTATTCTTATTTTCCATTTTATAATCCTCCTTGCGAATTATACATTTTGGTAACTTTGCCAAGATATTTTACTGTTCTGTTGCCGCAGGAACAGTAAACACCCGGGCAGCCAATTCTTTGTCGATCATTAAAATGCCCCTGCCGTCTTTCCCGATAAATTTTAATTTCTGGATAATTTCAGCGGGGCTTGCTTCCTCTTCAACCTGTTCGGTCACATACCATTGCAAAAAAGATTCGGTAGCATAATCGCCTTCTTCCCGCGCCAGCTTAACCAGGTTATTTATCATCGCGGTTACACCTTTTTCGTGTTCCAAGGTCTTTTCAAACAAATCAAGCATGGAAGAAAATTCTGTTGGTGGTTGTTCAATTGCTTCTAATAATACCTTGCTCCCTTGTTGATTTATATAATTGTACATCTTTTCTGCATGGAATACTTCTTCTTTTGCTTGAACCGTGAACCAATTTGCAAATCCGTTCAGTCCTTCATAGGAGGCATATGAAGCCATGGAAAGGTAAAGATATGCGGAGTAAAGTTCTCTATTTATCTGGTGGTTTATACTATTAACCATTTTTTCACTTAACATAATTTATTCTCCTTTCTATTTTTTTCTATTAATAAAGATTTGATAGAAATATTATTTAATCTTTCGATTACTTCTTTTTCTATCTCATCTATCTTTTTCTTCAGTAAGCATTTTTTTATATTAGGGCAGACACTTTTTTTTAATTTGCATTCATTAAGTTTTAGCGGTCCCTGAAATATTTTCATTAAATCAGTTAAAAATATTTTTTCTGGGGGAAGGGATAAAGAGAATCCCCCGCCCCTCCCCTTACAGGAATTAAGCAGCCCTTCTTTGTTTAAAATCTGCAATATCTTTCTTAAAAACGGCTTGGGCATTTCCAAATACTGAACCATTTGATCAACCGAAACTATCTCTTCTTTCTGCTGAGCGATACAGCAGAGTGCCCTTGCCGCGTAATCAGTATTTCTGGTAATTAATTTCACTTAACAATTTTCCCTTGTTTTCATTTTTATAATGATACTATATATGTATCATTATGTCAATTCATCCTCCAATTCTTTTTATTCCAAAAAAAATAACTCCCTCACTCTTATCAGTAAGGGAGTTATCTCCAGTTGATTAAAATTATCTATTTTATTCTGATAATTAAAGATTTTATTCGGCTAGTGTTGCTTTAATTCCCTGGGCAATCTCCATTATCTGATAAGGTGAAAATCTATATTCTCCTCTTAATTCATCTATGGTGCTATCAACAGAATATTCTTGAGAAAATTCAAATTCATTCTGGATTCCCTCTAATAATTCACCGGCATCTATCCCCCAAAGAGTAGCAAGTTCTGCAATGGTCATGATCTTTATTTCCATTCCGCTTACATGAACCTGTAACCCGGAAATATTTTCAGAAGAATTTCTTCCCATGCCACTGCCTTTGGGTTCAATATCACAGGTTCCGTCACATTCATCATCACATTCAGTTACATAGTCCTCGTCTTGTCCGTTGGGGATGCCATCGTTATCATCATCAGGTGCGGCAGCTTTGCGATTCATTCCGCTCCCCAAGCCTTCTGTCTGATTGGAAACCTCTTTATTTTGCATACCATATCTGGGGCTTTCAATATTTCCACTGGCTCCCTTCCCCATTCCATACGTTCCATTGCCATCAGCCCAAACGACGAGGGCAAAAACTCCGACTGCCAGCGCTACGACCAGCAGAGTTACTCCTACTTTTAAATTTCTTGCACTTTTCATTTCTGTTCGTTCCTCCTTAAAATTTTTGTTTGCTGACAATTTTTTTGTCATTCACTTATTTATACGTTATGAGGAGGAACTTTCTTTCAATAAAATTAAAATTACTCATAAAAGGGAACGATCCTTTAGCGTAATTCCTTTTATCAGGATTACAGTTTGCTCCCGTCAAAAAGACTGTCGGATAAACCGGTATTAACTTTTACTTCAACAGTTTCTATGGTAAAAGAACCCATTCCGGACATCATTGCCGACATCATCTGCATCATTTCTTGCTGCTCTTTTTTTTCTTCCTCGCTTAAGCCGGCGGTATCCAGCTCCATAGTTGTGCTCATAACCATCTGATAGGGATGAAGCATGTTACCGACTTGTCGGTAATCTTTTAGATCCGTAATCATTTTCATCTTCATGGACATCCCTTCTGCTGCTTCCATTGATTCTGCTTTAAACTCCATCAGCATCCGTACAGGCATCCAGGTCTTACTGCTAATCCACAATGTCCCCCACATTTCAGCGGACTCTCCCGATTCTTCTCCCTGTTGGGTCATGGCCTGCTGTTTTCCCAGAACCTGAATAGGATTATCAAATTTTAAAACATATGCTTTCTCTCCGTCTACTTCCTCTTCTCCTAGATATTGAGTTCTGAGCGGATCCAGATTTTTCCATATTTGGACCGAATCATGTTCGGAAATTTCTTTATCTATTCCGCCGGTTACAAGATTCGTGGTCCAGTAGTATTTGCCATCGTTAATTATTACCATATTCATGCCCATTACCTGTGATTCAATACGGCTTTTGAATATCTCCCGGCCATCAACTTTTGCTTTTTTGTAATAAACAACCGTTTCGCCGGATAAAGCTGCCATTCCTCCGGTAGCTTGCTGGATTACCGTAAAATCATTAATTCCTTTTATCTGCTTTTCATGAGCTTTTTGCATATTGTTTATCACTTCCTGTACGGTCATTCCGGCAAAACAGGGGATAACAAAACACAATATTACACCCATGATTAAAATTCCGATTATTAATTTATTATTTTTTCTCAACTCTTTTCCCTCCTTTTATCTATAGAAAAAAATATGCTTTGTAAAAAAACTGGCTGAACTTGATTCTCTTTACAATCCTTCTACTTCCATATCCCGGGGATGTTCAACCGTGAAAGCATAAAAAATTTCCTGCTTCTGTTCGGTTTCCAGCTCTAATTGCCATAACCAGATTCCCTTCCGGTCTTCCCAATCCTTCTTGCTCGGTTCGAGACTTATCTCGTCTATTTTTACTTTAATACGGTCGTCTTCGGAAACAGGTATCGCTTCAAAGAGCTTTACCTTAATCTTTTTAGATTTATAATTCTCAACGGTAAGTTTGTATTTAAAGGTTGTTTTCTTGGTTCGTGAGGGGATTCCGGCTATCAGGGTTTCGTCAACTTTCTTTTCTATAAGTTCTCTTTTTACCTTAACATTCTCGTCAATGCCTAAATACAGGTCAAATTCCTCGCTAGGTGCAATATTACCGATACCGGAAGATCCTACAAAATCTCCTTCCAGGAATATGTTTACCCGTCCGGCGAGCATTTGAAGACCTTTACTGTTGGTAACGCGGGAACCAAGATATGCAAATGGACTAATCCGGGGATAACTTGAATACTCAAACTCCGCCGATAAGATTTGTGAAGAAATAGGGAATTTATGTTCCGATTTATCGGATTTCACGCTTACCCTGGAAGGAAGTTTGTAGATTACGGCAATTCCTTTTTCTTCAGCGGTTGCAAATTCAATCTCTCCCTCAACTTTTTCTTCAACAGCTCCGGCTTCTTTTTTAAACGCTTCGGTCTGGTAGGCAAGTGATGGTGCTGCGGGTATTTTATCCCGTAAAACTACCGCTTCATAAGGCCTCAAGAACCAGGAAGCGACGTAAGGCATGCTCCCTCCGATTCTCGGTTTGGCTGTTGATAGAGAACAATCTACCCCTGACCAATCTTCACCGGTAATCTGTTTAATTACTCCGTAAGAAACTAATTCGACTTCGGATTTCTCAAAATCTGCCCGGGCATCATATATCGGATTCCAGGAAGCACCCCTGACCAGATAAGAAACCTTTAAACCTGTGCTCCCCTCTTTTAAAACTTCCAGCTCTACCGTTATTGACCTTTTTAACTTCCGCTGCACTCCGGATATCTGGGATAATTCTCTTTTTAAAGTTTCAACCTTATTTTTTAAATCTCTGATTTCGATTTCGCAACCCAAATTCTGGCTATAAACATCTTTTAACTCTGTATCCAAAAAAATAAGAATATTCTCCAAATCACTTATTTTCGGCATACTGGTAATCAAATCTTGAGGAATCTGAGTACTGGAGAATAGAGTTATCGAGTTCAGAAATTTCTTTTTCTCCGCAAGAACAGTTTTCAGGTTTTGTGTTCGGATTATCTCATCTTCTAATATCTGTATTTCCTCTAACAACTGTTTTATTCTTTCTGAAGGAATTTCTTCCAGGTATTCTTTTTTAACCTGTGCTCCGAAAAGCCTGATTACCGCTGTTCCTTCCGCCGATACCCTTAAAGAATTCTCGTCAACATCGGGAATGATGTCAGGGAAAATTACTTTATGCGCCCCTTTGTCAAGTTCAAGACTGACAAGTCTGTTTATCAAAGCGGAATCGGCATATACACTAACTTCGCCAATCTCTGATTTTACCTCTATCTCGGCAGCACAGGCATTAGCACCAAGAAATAAGATTAACCCCAAGAATACTACAATTTTGAGTATTTTCTTCATTTTACACCTCATTTCTTATCCTTTATTATTTGTTTTTTACTCTTTCGTACAGGCCTACCAGCTCCGCAGTTGCCAGTATATGCCCCTCCATAGCTTCTTCCAATTCCTTCTTTTTGCAACCCTCCTCTATGTGAAGCTTTTCGTCAAGGGCATACAATTTGAAGAAATAACGGTGAGTACCTGAAGGAGGGCAGGGGCCTCCATATTCCAGTTTCCTAAAATCATTAGTCCCTTGGGTACCCGGGATACTATTTTCTTCAATAACATCAGTTACGTGGATATTAAATACCACCCAATGCACCCAGGTTCCCATCGGGGCATCAGGGTCCTCCATAATTAGGGCTAATCTCTTGGTATCTTCCGGTATATCCTCAATGATTAACCCGGGATTGATGTCATTACCGTCACAGGTAAATTTTTCCGGAATAAATCCGTTGTTTTCAAATTCAAGACTTTCTAATATCATAACTTTATCCTCCCTTTTTTGATACAGGGGACTGTTCTCTATCAGGTTGCCTCCCCTGTTATTTTTTTATTTTACCTTTCAGGTTTTCTACCTCTTTTTCCAGCCATTCGGGGTATTCGGGTACTGCACCGGATTGGGAAACCACAAAATTTCCTACTATTTCCGCAAACTCCGCTGCCTCATACAAACTGCTCCCGCATAAATAAGAAAACAGAAAGCCTGCACTATAACTGTCTCCGCCTCCTACAGTATCGGCTACCGGTCCATTTATTCCCGGTACCTTTTCTAAATTACCGTTACGGTAAACGGATGAACCATTCTTCCCATGAGTAATGCAGACAATAGAAAGATCATATTCCTGTGAAACACGCTTAATAAAGTTCTCTTGTTTTAATGTCTCGCCAAAAAGGAGCTCGGATACAATACTAGCCTCTCTATCATTCAGTTTTACTATTGAGCTCTGGCATAAAGATTTTTCAATCCATTCCCTCCTGTAGTAATTTTTCCTCAAGTTTAAATCATAAAATATATGATGAGGACGCGCCCAGGAAATAATTTGGCCGAGCATTTCCCGATTTTCCCTGGTTCGCTGAGCGAGAGTTCCGAAACAAAATACCTCCCATCTATTTTTGAGCGAACAGGCGGGCAAATCTTGATTTAAAATAATATTATCCCAGGCAACATTTTCTTTTATTAGATAAGCGGGGTGACCTCTTTCGTCCAGATTTACCTCTACGCTACCGGTAGGCAAATCAGGATGGATGGTGATGAAGGAAGAATTAATCCCTCTTTTTTCTGCTTCTTTCAGGGCTTTTCTGCCCAGGACGTCATTGCCCACAGAAGAAACGAGAGTTGATTCAAACCCCATCTTGGTCAGATGAGCAGCAAGGTTAAAGGGGGCTCCGCCAATATAAGGTTTTCCGTTTATAATATCCCAGAGAATTTCGCCGAACAACAATACCTTCATTTCCCCCTCCTTTCTTCAAGTCTTGATTTATGTGCGTATTATTCCTATATATAATTAATTCTACAAATTTTTTAAAAATCCTCTTTTTTTATTAAAATTAGATAATAATTTTAATTTTTTATCAAAACACTTTGAAAATAATTGTTATTTTTAAATGCAAGATGCCAAATACGAGTTAATTGACCAATCTGCTGATTCTCCAACCCCTCAATCCGTAGGACAAGCGTCTCGCCTGTCAATTATTGTATTTTCATTTTTTTCTTAACTTGTAACCCACACCTATACGCTAAACACTGTACGCTCTACGCTAACTAAATATCAGCGATTAACGACTATCTGGGCTTGCTAAAAATATAAAAAGGAATATAATTAAGAAAAATTGCCTATTAAGAGGGGGGATAACCTTGAAAATTAAAGAAGTTATGATACCAGACCTGACTTCCGTATCTGCGGATACCCCGATAAAAGAGGCCGTAAAGATTATGAGCAGACAGCGTATAGTGGGGTTACCGGTTGTAGATAGTGATCAAAATATCATCGGAATAATCACGGAAAGCGATATTGCCAAATCCTGCTTACCCGGCTACTATAAAGAATTGCAAAATCCGTCTTTTATCCCTGATTTCGATCAGTTTTCCCAGCAAGCTAAAAAAATTGCCCATCTACCGGTAAAAGATTTTATGACCACCATGGTCTATTCGGTAGAAGAGGACACCAGCAGGACCCAGGCAGCAGATCTGTTATTCAGAAAACATCTGAGAATAGTACCTGTAGTAAGATCGGGTAAATTGGTGGGGATATTGACTCCATCCTGTTTATGTAAACATGCCATGGAAGAAGACTAGATGAGGATAAGAAAGGAAGAAAATTAATTAATGAATCAAACATTTTTTGCCTTAATAATATTTATTGCTACCCTTGTATTTGTCAGTCTGGAAAAGATTAACCGTACGGTTATTGCTTTATGTGGAGCCCTTCTTTTTATATTATTAAAGATACTAACTCAACATGAGGCTTTTTTAGCGGTAGATTTTAATACTATCGGACTATTAACCGGAATGATGGTTATGGTCTCGATTATTAAAAGGACCGGGTTATTCCAATATCTGGCGATCAAAATATCTAAGCTTGCTCGTGGGAATATCTTTTCCCTCTTACTTTTTCTTAGTATTATTACCGGCATCCTGTCTTCGATTCTGGATAATGTCACTACTATAATACTAATTGTCCCTATAACTCTAGCTATCTGCGAGAATTTGGAAATATCTCCTATCCCTCTGGTACTGTCAGAAATATTTGCTTCCAATATAGGAGGGGCAGCAACCCTCATCGGCGACCCTCCCAATATAATAATCGGGAGTGCAGCCCACCTGTCTTTTATGGATTTTATTATTAATCTTGCTCCTTTCGCCCTGGTTTTATTAATTCTCCTGCCCTTTTTTGTTAGACTGTTTTATAAAAAAGAAATCTCGCAAAATGTAAAAGAAGCCTGGAATAGAGTGGAAAAATTCGATGAAAAGAAAGCAATCGAAGACCCCGTATTATTAAAAAAATCTTTAATGGTCTTTCTATTAACCATATCGGTCTTTATCTTCCATCATAATCTGGGTCTGGAGGCAGCTACCGTAGCTTTAGCAGGAGCAACTCTCTTGTTGTTGATCAGCAATATAGACCCGGCGGAAACTTTTCTGGAAGTAGAGTGGTCTACACTCTTCTTTTTTATCGGTCTCTTCGTGGTAATAGCAGGAGTGGAGAAAGTGGGAATCATCCAATGGCTTAGCACCAAAATTATTGCATTGACCAGGGGTAATCTTACCTTTACCTCTATGGTAATTTTGTGGGTATCGGGAATTACCTGTTCTTTTATTAACAATATTTCCTATACTATCTCTATGGTTCCGGTAATTCATAATATCGGGGGAGCAACTGCCTTTGACCTCAATCCAGTCTGGTGGGCTTTATCCCTTGGTGCCTGTCTGGGAGGAAACGGGACATTTATTGCAGCCGCCGCCAATTTAGTGGGAGTAAATATATTAAAAAGACAGGGCAGAATAATAACCTTCAAAGATTTTTTTAGGGTCGGCCTTCCGATAATGCTGATATCTATTGTTCTATCTACTGCTTATCTCTACCTGAGATATTTGCGGTAATACATCTGCCTCTCCCCGTTCTTTTGAGTGCTCCGTACGTTTTTCTTTAATCGCAAATGGCAATGGCTTCAATCTCTACCTCTGCGTCTTTGGGCAGACGTGCCACCTCTACGCAGCTTCTTGCAGGGAATTTCTTGGTAAAGTATTGGGCATACACCTGGTTAAATTCGGAAAAATTGTTCATATCTTTTAAAAACACGGTAGTCTTCACTATATTTTCCAAACTAAGAGAATATAATTCTAAAATTGCAGTTATATTTTCTAAAATCTGCCTGGCCTGCTTTTTTATATCTCCTTTTACCAGATTTCCACTCTCGGGTTCGATGGGGGTCTGCCCGGAAATAAATATAAAATTCCCTACTTTCACCGCCGGAGAATAGGGTCCGATGGCTGCGGGAATTTTTTCACTGTTAATAATTTCCTTGTTCATAAGTTTCTCCTCTCTTTCTTTTCAGTTGAATAGATCCTTTTCCTTTCAGTATATCAATGGAGCATCATCCTGATAATCCCGTGGAGTTTTATTTATAAATCATATCAAATAGTTTATCTGCTGTATCCTGGTCTAAATCTTTGAGAATTTTATATTCGTCCAGGGCGGCATTTCTATCTCCCAGAACCAGATAAACCATTCCCAGGCTATAGTGGGCATATGTATAGTCAGGCAGAATACGGATGACCTGCTTAAAGGCTTCGATAGCTTTTTCGTAGTCCTTCGATTGAGTGTACGCCCATCCCAGGCCGTAACGAGAATCTACATCTTCCGGATTTTTTTTAAGGTCTTCCTGAAAAGCGTTAATGGCTTCCTGATATTTTTCCAGCTCTCCGTAAGCCCAGCCTAAATTATAATAAATAAAAGTATAATCAGGATTGATACGGATAACTTCCTGATAGGCCTCTATGGTTTTCTCATAATCCCCTTTCTTATTATAAAGCCACCCCAAATAGAAAAAAGCATCGGCATGCTGGAGATTCTTTTGGGTTACTTTTTTAAAGCTTTCGATGGCAGCATCCTCATGGTTTTCCATTTTTCGGTAAATTGTGCCTATGGTGTAATAAATTTCATCAGCGGAATCGAGCAGGAAATTTGCGGCCTTTTCCAGGTTTTCGATAGCTTCCGGAAATTTTTCTACCTCTTTATAATTCATTCCTAAACGATAAAGTGCCTTACCGTAATCCGGTTTAAGCTGAACGGCTTTAATAAAAAAATCAATCGATTTTTGATATTCTCCGATTTGTTCGTAGGTAATTCCCAAACCGTAATAAATTTGGGCATCATTGGGTTCAAGCAGTAAAGCTTGCTCAAATGCCGCAATAGATTCGCCGTACCTTCCCAATTCATGATATGCCAATCCCAGACCATAGTGGGCACTGGCAAAATCCGGTTTACTGCGAATGACCTGTTTGAAAACTTCCAATGCATCATTATTTTTTTGAAGTTCCAGATAAGAAAGCCCTAATTCGTAATGTGCTGAGCTATAATCGGGCTTTAGATTAACCGCATTTTTATAGCAGGTGATTGCTTTTTCGAAACGATTGGAGATTCTGAATATTTTCCCCATCTGGTAATAAGCTTCTGCATAATCCGGGTCTAACTCGACAATCTGCTGAAAAAAAGCGAGTGCTTCCTCGTATTGTTTTTCATTTTCTAATAAATCAACACCCTGAAAGTAAAGTTCTTCTATTGATCTATCCTGACTGAAACTGGCGATATTAACCGAAATTATAATTATAACAATCAGGGTCAAATGAATAATGAGTATACGCGGGTTCTTCATTTTATAACTCCCTCCTGACTAAATTACCTGATATTTCGTGCAGGACAGATTGACGGTAACCGGTATATTTTTAATGGAACAATCCTTGCAGCATCCTATTTAACAATATATTTTAATTGCTCATACTTATTTTACCATATTTTAATTATTACTATCACATAAAATATTAATTTACAATGATTAATCTAGATAAATTACCAATTGAATTGCTGCTGAAGGAGCTGTTTTATGACACAATATGGGTTGCCCTCTAATATCTATAAAATAATTTTTAGTCCCAAGACCGTTGACTTGGCATTACTGCTTTTGTTGTCCTGGAAAAACGGTTTTTTCCATTCAAATTTTAGTTATTTCCTTTAACGATCTGACCACATCAACCCCTGGCTTTACGAGCCTCTTGTAACTATAATGTCCATTGGCAATCAGTAAACAATCGCATCCCATATGCTCCGAAACATCGTAATCATGAGCAGTATCCCCTATCAAGAGAACTTCCTTTGGGCGTAAATTTAACTCGGCTATCCACTTTTTCCCTCTATCGACTTTGCTTTCGGCATAGTGGTTGTCCAGGCCCAATATTCTGCAGAAATATTTATCAATTCCGTAATGCTTAATCTTTTCTGTAAGAGTGTCTTCTTTTGAAGCAGATAAAATCGATTGGGATATTCCCATATCACTTATTTCTTTTAATACTTCTTCTGCGCTATCAAATAGTTTACATTCATTAAAACGTTCATAATATTCACTTATAAACTCAACGGTAAGTTCCTCGAACGGTTCAAGAGAAAAATCAAATCCGAGCTTTAAATAATATTTGGTTACCGGAAAATCAAAAATCTCCCTGTATTTATTTAAATCTATCTCCGGTAAGCTGCGTTTCTTTAACATTTTATTCATTATTTCCACTACTAACCATATATCATCTATCAATGTTCCGTTCCAATCCCAGATAATATGCCTATACTTGCTTATTCTTTCTTTCATTTATAACCTCGCCCGATAAATATTAAGGTAATTATAACTTTAAGTTTTAATTTTGATTTTATTTCTTTTTTATCCGCATCAAACATTTTCTACGACCTCAAACTAAAATTACCTGCCAGGGGACGATTCTCTGGTAGGTTTTTTATATATTTTTACCATCAACTGCTCTTTCTATTCTCTTTAAACCTTCCTCAAGAAAAGAACGGGGGCAGGCAATATTAATCCTCATAAAGCCTTCTCCCTCGGTACCAAACCAATATCCGTCGTCAAGGGCTATTCCAGCTTTTTTGATCATAAAATTATTTAAATCTTTGGTGCTTAACCCTAACTGCCGGCAATCTAGCCAAACCAAATAAGTCCCCTCCGGTTCTATAACTTTTATTTTGGGAATCCTTTCTTTAAAATATTTCACCAAGAATTCTAAATTTTCATTCAGGTAAGACAATAACTGTTCAAGCCATTCTTCTCCATCTCTATAAGCAGCTTCTAAAGCTACCAATCCAAAAACATTATTTTCATCAAGAGCTAAACTGTCCAAGATATTACTATAAATTCTATAATATTTTTTATTGGGAATAATGATGGTAGAAGTCTGAAGACCTGCCAGATTAAAGGTTTTGCTCGGTGCAGTGCAGGTAATTGACTTATGGGCAAATGCCGGGGAAATTGAAGCAAAAGGTATATGTTTGTATCCTTTAAACAAAATATCGGCATGAATTTCATCAGAAACAACGATAATATTGTGTTCTGAACAAATTTCTCCCAATATAATAAGCTCTTCTTTCTGCCAAACTCGCCCCACCGGATTGTGCGGACTGCATAATATTAATAACTTTACCCTGGGGTCATCAACCTTTCTTTCTAAATCCTCCCAATCCATAAAATATTTTTTATTGCAAAGTTTTAAGGGATTATTCACTACATGGCAGCCATTATTTTCTATTACTCTAAAAAAAGGATAATAAACCGGCGGTTGAACGACAACTTTATCACCGGGTTGAGTAAATGCTCTGACAATAAAACTTAAGGCAGGGACGATTCCCGGGCTAAAAGCCAGCCAGTCTTTTTTTACTTTCCAATTATGTCTTCTCTCCATCCAGTCAATTATTGCCTGATAATAGGAATCCGGCCTTGAGGTATAGCCATAGATACCGTGTTCGGCGGCTTCTTTTACGGCATCCATTACCGGTTTTGGTGACCTGAATTCCATATCGGCAACCCACATAGGGAGTACATCTTTAGTCCCAAAAATAGCTTCCAGTTCATCCCACTTTACGGAATGATAGTTAGTACGGTCAATAACCTCATCAAAGTTATACTTCATCACATTTCACCTACTCCTTAACTAAATTGTCATGGGGATGGTTCTCCTGACACACTTGTCACACCTTTGCCAATGCTTCAAAGCCGGCGATAATATCCAATAATTCTTCGGTAATCGAATTTTGCCGCTGACGGTTAAATTGAGAATTCAGATTTTCCAAACGTTCCTCGATGTTCTCTTCGGCTTTTTGCATAGCAGTTAAACGGCTGGCGTTTTCGCTGGCCATTGATTCGATAAAAGCCCGATACAGGGAAATATAAAAAAATTGATGGATAAAGGAATAGAATAACCGGTCCCAGGAAAGGGTGTATAACGGTAGATTGCGGGAAGGCCATTTTCTTGAAGCTAATTCCCGTAACCATTCCAACTCCAAAGGAAATAAGTGAAATTGAAAGGGCTCAAACATTACCCCTCTTTTCAGCTTGTTATAAAATAAATAGATATCATCTACTTTTTCCCGAAACCGCCATGACTCCACCAGAACCAGCAATTCTTGGATAGCGCTATTCAGATTATACCTGGATTCGGGAAAATCAATCCTGGCTGCCGGTTGGTAGTCAACTTCTTTTAACTGTTCTTCGGCCCTTTCTCCGATAACAGCTATTTTTAATTGAGCATAATCGAAGGCTTTAGTTTTTTCCCACTCCATAAAGGAATTGGCAACCATCACATTGAATTTACCGGCCATTCCTCTTTGCGAACCAAAGATAATTACCCCCATTCGTCTTTCATTCTTTAATATCGGTTTTTTTAATATCTCCGATTTCTCCTTTAACAATGCTTGAAAACCCATCTCAATGGATTGATGATATTCTGTAATCGCCTCCACTGCCCGAGCATGATAATGAATATTCACTGCAGCCAAGGCCTTCATCGTTTTAACCACCGAGTATAAATCCTGGGCACTTTCAATCTTCCTTTTAATGGCTTCAAGCATCTGCATTTTTAGTGGTTTTTTCTCCTTTTAAAACAAATTGTTCGATAAATTGAAGAATCGTTTTTACCTCATCACTATCCAGTTTTTTATTATTCATCACTTTTTCTTCCAGTTCGGGAAATTTGTCCTTCAAATTCTTTTTTAATCCAATAATTTTCCGCTTAATATCTTCAACCGAAACCTCATCCCATAACCCCTGATTAACCATAAGCAGAATTGTAATCTGTTCCATCACCGAGTAGGGGGCATATTGATTCTGTTTTAAGACCTCTCTTATTCTTCTTCCTCTTTCCAGGATTTTTATGGTATTCTCATCCAATTGGGTGCCAAACCGGGAAAAGATCTCCAACTCTTGAAATTGGGAATAAGTTAAACGCAGGCTGCCCACCACCTCTTGATAGGAAGCTAATTGCGTTTTTCCTCCTACCCGGGATACTGACTTCCCCACTTCAACGGCCGGCAAAAGCCCACTCTGAAATAATTGAGGCGATAAATAAATTTGACCATCGGTAATGGAAATAAGATTGGTAGGGATATAAGCTGATAAATTTTGTGCCTGGGTTTCGATAATAGGCAAAGCAGTCAAAGAGCCGCCACCTTTCTCTTTCTTCAGATGAGTCGCTCTTTCCAAAAGGCGGGAATGAATATAAAAAATATCTCCGGGATAGGCTTCCCGGGCAGGCGGCCGCCTCAATAATAACGACAGTTCCCGGTAAGAGCGGGCGTGATGAGTTAGATCATCGTATATCACCAATACATCTTTCCCTTTTTTCATAAAATATTCACCGATACTGGTGGCCGCATAGGGGGCAATATAATTCAAGCCGGGAGTATCTTCTCCCGATGCCACCACGACAATGGTGTATTCCATGGCTCCCGATTTTTTAAGTTGAGCAACTACTCTGGCCACAGAAGACATCTTTTGACCGACAGCACAATAAATACAGATAACCCCTTTATCTTTTTGATTGAGTATGGTATCCACGGCAATCGCCGTTTTCCCGGTCTGCCGGTCTCCCAGGATAAGCTCCCGCTGTCCCCGGCCAATCGGTACCAGGGCATCGATTACCAAAATACCCGTCTGCAAAGGAACATATACCGGTTCTCTATCCATAATGGGAGGAGATTCACGCTCAATGGGATATCTTTCCATGGTCCTGATTGCTCCTGCATGGTCCAATGGCCGACTCACCGGGTCAATGACCCTTCCCAGCAATGATTCGCCAACCGGGACATCCATTACCTGGTTGGTTCTCCTCACTTCATCTCCGGCTTTAATCCCTTTCGCATCATCAAGAAGAATAATATCTACCTTGCCCGGTTCCAGATTAAAGACCATTCCCCGCTGACGGTCTTTAAAAATAACCACTTCCCCTGCCTTTACATCCGGTAACCCTTTTGCGGTGACGATATCTTTACCTACTGCGGATACTATCCCGATTTCTTCCACATATAAAGATGCTTCCTGTTGTTTGATAACACGGTTCATGCTGGAAAAAGTAGTCTTCAAATTTTCTTTTAAAGATAAAGTATTTATCTCTTTTGTTGGATTATCCATTAAAACCCTCACATCAAATTACATCTTAATCTATTTAATCTAACCAAATCATCTTAATTTTCTTTTTTTTCAATGTCCAATTCTTGAAAACTGATTTCAGTGAAAGCCTTCTTGAGCTGCTCTTCCAATCCATCCAGATAGTTTTCAATATTCCAGGAAATTTTCTTACCCTCTGTTCGGGTTTCAATACCGCAAATCAAGTCAGGAGAAACCTTAAAATTAATTTCAATTTTATCGCTGATAATCTCTTCCAATGTCTTCCTGATTTCAGATTCTTTTTCCCGGGTAAGTTTAAAGCTGCTATTCACCCATAACTTCTGCTCATCTTTACCAATAAACCGGACAAAATCAGCTTTTTCCTCTTTGGTCAATTTCCCCAACTGAATCAGGAAATTTTCAATCAGCTGATTTTCTAATTTTTCACCGGCCAAATCAGATAATACCTTTCTACTAATCTGACAAACCTGCTCACAGGATAAATGACGAAGGTCTCTTAAAAAAGCGGTTCGTTGTTTTAATATCGCCTCTCTCCAATTTTTTTGCTCTTCATCAATTTTGCTTCTGGCGTCCTTCACCAATTCATCCCGCTTCTTCTGGGCATCCTTCTTGGCTTGAGCAAGCATCTCATTCCATTTTTCCTGCAGTTCTTCCCTTATCCTGCGCTGTTCTTCCAATTCTTTCTGTGCTTCCTCTTTAGCTGCATCAGCATCTTGCATCTGGCCCGTAATTTGCATTTCCCTGTCATCCATAACCTTGATAATCCGATTAAATAAAAATCGTTTTAAGAGATAGATCAGGATTAAAAAATTAATAATTTGAGCAATAACGGTAAATGAATCTATAAGCATATTAATTAACCCCCTAATGAGCTAAAACGTAATTCCAGAAAGGATTGGCAAAAATAAGAATGACTGAAATAACCAAACAGTAAATCGCTGTCGACTCAACCATAGCCAACCCCACAAACAATGTTCTGGTAATGGTATTTGCCTCATCCGGCTGTTGAGCGATCGCTCCCAACGCCCGGGCCAGGGCCATCCCTTCTCCTATGGCGGGTCCAATCGAGCCAATCGCAATGGTAATTCCCGCAGTAATAATGGAAACTGCACCGATAATATCAATACTACTCATTTTCTTTACTCCCTTCCTTTTGTTCTATCTGTTCCGGCTTACTCTCTATACGTGTTGCCGAAGCAATATAAACCGTTGCCAGCACGGTAAAGATGTAAGCCTGTATTTGACCGATTAATAATCCTAAAACCTGCATAACAATGGGTACAAACAAAGGGGTGATTATCAATAAAACCGCCACTATCAATGTACCGCTCATCACATTTCCGAATAATCGGACTGCCAGGGCTAAAGTACGGGAAAAATCTCCGATAATGTTAAAAGGCGCCATAAATATAGAAGGCTCCAGATAATGTTTAAAATAGTCCCGCACCCCCTTTCTGGCAATTCCAAAAATGGGTATGGCAAAAAAAACGCAAATAGCCAGCGCGCCGGTGGTGGATAATGAACCGGTCGGGGGATGATAACCGGGTATAATGGCCAGCAGATTGGATACTGAAATAAACATAAACAGGCTTCCTAAAAAAGGAATAAAGGGGTCCGGATTCTGCTGGGTAATCTCTTTCACCTGCTGCCTCATGTAGCCAATAACCACTTCCAAAAAATTTTGCCAGCGGCTGATTTTAGGCCCAATGGTTAGATTTTTTGTGGCCATCCAGCTGATAAAAACTAATAAAATCATTACTGCCCAGGTAAAAACAATGGTGGCATTAAGATGGATTCCATTCCATTCGAATATAATAATCGCATCCGGACTTATTTCCATTTTTTAATTCCCACCCCCTATTCAAATGCCAACACTTTAATTTATTTATTTCCCTATCCTTCTGCTTAAAAAAATACGAGCGGCAATAAACCCGACCAGCAGAATAAAAATATTGAACCAATCTCCCTGACGGGCAACATAGATTAAGACCAAAAAAACGGCACCGGTTCTTAAAATAAAACTCCCCAGGGTTAATACAATCGGTGAACGGACATTATTCATGTTTTTAATGGTCAACCATAAACCGCCGAAATAAAATAACCCCATTCCCATGCCGATTAACAAATATAACAAGCTATAAATATTAATACTCATTCTTTGTTTTCCTCTTCAATTTCTTTTCTTTCTTTCTCTACCCAGTACCAGGCATTTAGACAGCCAAGAATAATCCCCGCAAAGAGAAAAGTCAAGGTCCAGGAAATAGTGCCTGGCCATCTCCTGTCAGCCCAGATACCGACAGCAATTCCTATTAAAGTAGGGACCATCACTGACCAGCCAATAACCCCGAACAAGCCCAGGCCAAACCATATAGCCCGGTCTTTCTTGCCTTGAGCCCTCAATTTTCGTTTCTCTTTTTTCTCAATTTTCCTTATAAAGCCGTGCTTTATATCTTTGGGATTCCCCTTATTATTCATGTGCCTCCAGATTCAAAAAACTTCTTACAAAATCTGCTTCCAATTTACTCAAAGCAGTCTGGGCATCTTTCTCTTTCTCGCCTGTTCTTTTAAATATCTCTTCCACCCTATCTTTTAGTTCTCCTAAATCCTCTCCTTCTATCGCATTCCTGGTCGAAATAATTACCTTTTCTCCGTATTTAACCAGGATTCCTTCATCAATGGCCAATAAAATATTCTTTCCCTCCGGGGTAGTTAACATCAAAATCCCCGGTGTTAAGGAAGTGGTAAAATCAACATGTTTGGGCAGCAGGCAAAAGCATCCGTTTTCTGCTTCTGCCGTTATTTTTTTGACTTCCCTTTTCAAAAATGTCTTATCCGGTAATAATATCTTCAAATCAATCATCTTTAACTTCTTCTTTAACTTCTTCTATTGAACCAATCATATAAAGTGATTGCTCGGGATAACTGGCAAACTCATCATCTAATATTTTCTCGCATCCTTCTAAAGATTCAGCCAAACTTACCCGACGGCCCTTATTGCCGGTAAACTGTTCTGTAGTGACAAACGGCTGGGTCAAAAACTTTTCCAGGCGTCGGGCACGATTGACCGTTCTCTGGTCTTCTTTTGATAATTCCTCCAAACCCAGCATAGCTATAATATCCTTTAATTCCTCATATTCGGATAAGGTCTGCTTAACCTCCCGGGCTATCTGGTAATGCCTTTGACCAACAACCGTCGGTGTTAGCATGTTAGAGGCAGATTTTAAAGGGTCGACAGCCGGATACAATCCCTGGCTGGAGCGCTGTCGGGAAAGCACTACCGAAGCAGAAAGATGGCTAAAAGTATGAACTGCTGCCGGGTCGGTAAAATCATCAGCCGGTACATAGACAGCCTGGATTGAGGTGATGGACCCGGTGGGGGAATTACAAATTCTTTCCTCAATATCAGCAATCTCACTTGCCATGGTAGGTTGATACCCTACCCGGGAAGGTAATTCGCCCAATAAACCGGAAACCTCGGCCCCGGCCTGGACAAAGCGGAATATATTATCAACTAACAAAAGAACGTCCTGCTTGACTTCATCACGGAAGTATTCTGCCATGGTTAAGGCAGCATGCCCTACTCTAAACCGGGCACCTGGTTGTTCGTTCATCTGGGCAAACATCAGGACCGCTTTCTTCAGGACACCTGTTTTTATCATTTCCCGATATAATTCCTCACCTTCTCTGGAACGCTCGCCGATTCCGCAAAAGAGGCTCACCCCTTCATGTTCCAGAGCCATATTGTGAATCATCTCCATAATCAGAACCGTCTTGCCCACTCCCGCACCACCAAACAAACCCGCTTTTCCGCCTTTTTCCAGAGGAGCCAAAACATCAATCAGTTTTATCCCGGTTTCATAAATATCTGCCGCAGTGGTCCGTTCGGCAAGAGAAAGAGATTTTTGGTATATGGGGACTGATTTTTTAGCGGATAAACTTTTTCCTCCGTCAATCGGTTCTCCGAAAACATTAAACATTCGTCCCAATAATCCGGGCCCAACAGGCACTTGCAAGGGATGTCCCGTGTCAATGATTTCATCTCCCCTTTTTAATCCTTGAGTAGGAGTTAGAGCTATTCCTCTAACCGTAGTGGCATCAAGATGAAGGGTTACCTCGATAATCGCTTCACTGGATTTTAATTGGTGATTAATCTTGGGAAGGAATTGCGGGAAAAAAGCATCAACAACACTTCCCCGGATTGCCCTTATTTTTCCTCGGTTTATTTTTTTATTATTCATTCGGATATCTCCACAGAAAGAATAAATCTGAAAATTATAATTTTAGCGGATATATTATTGTATGTTATATTAAATTTTATTTATTATAACATACACAACAACTAAGAAGTCACATTTTACTATTCTACTAACTCAAAGCTTTCTTTAACACCGGATAAAAATCCTTCTCCTCCTCAATAACGGGGATTTTTTCCTTCCTTGCTTCCTCTTTCTGGCTCTCCGTACAATATCCCCATCCGGCCAAAAAAACGTGAACCCCCAGGGCATCAGTTCCCATAAGATAGCTAAGCTGGTCATCAACAAAATAAATCTCATTTAATCTGGCACCATATTTTTTAGCGATAGCCTGCATATGCTCTGCCTTATGCTTGCCAAAGTTTTTATCAAAAATATCTTCGATGTCCATTTTAAATCCAAGATATTCCGGTTGAAAGGCACGATGAATAGCTTCCCCAAGATTGGAGGTAGCAATGACAACTTTTTGACCTTCCTTTATAAACCGCTTAATCCCCTTGATGACTTCCTTATAAACAGGTGACAGAAAAAACCATTTTTTAAAACTCTTTTTCTGCCATTCCTCTTTTTCTTTAAAAAACAATTCTCGAAAAAAATGATAATCGAATTTAAGTTGGTTACGATAAGCAATGAATTCCTTTTGGTCCTTAATCTGAATCTGCTCTTCCATAATTTTAATAATAATGAAAAAATCACCCGATAATTCGATATAAGACCTTAAGCGGTGATAATAATCCATTTCTTTTTTATATTCTTTTTTCATTTCTTCCCAATTCTCAAAAGTAAATAATTCCCCGCCAAAACTTTTCTTTACTTCCGAACCAAAATATTTACAATAGGCATTATGACTTACAAATAAAGATTTTAAAGCACTATCGCTAATGACCCCGTCAAAATCCACTGCTATTATTTTCATTTTCAATTCTTCCTATCCCTTGAATCAATTTATGTAGTACTGTTTAATAAATTATTAAAATTATACTATTTCTTCATTGGGTTGTACAATGGGAATTGTGTGTTTTTGGTCGTGGTGTACGATGAGGTTTCTAAATTATGCGGACTTTATAGAGGGAGTACATCTTCATGTTTGACATAATATAATTTTTTAAAATATGATAAAATTGTAGCACAGGACTGTCTCCTGCCATATTTTAATTATTTGAAAAGACGCTGGAAACCTAAATTTATTAGACTCCTTACGAAAAGCTAGAAAAAGATACCGTATTATTGAGCTAGCACAATTATGCTCTTTACACTTAAAAAGTTCGAATCCTACCCGGCTCGCCATTTATAGATAGATATTAGCCCTTTGGCCTTTAGCTGAAGGGCTTTTTATTTATGTTTATACCCTTTTTTGGCTGTAATTTTTATTAATAAGGGTAAGTTAACGGAGTGAGAGAAAAGCCTCTTTACTGATTAGAAAAAAATTTATTTAAGCCTAATTTTTCTTAATCTATTTTGAGTAAAATATTCCGACTCCATATCAGCTGTTATGTGCGTACTTTTTTATCATTTCAGTCAATTCTGGATGAAACTTAAATTATTTTGCATAATTATAAAGGTTCTCTGCAATTCGAGTGGTTTTTTCGTCCTTGCACAGTTGCAGGCTGGTAGACCATAGCCTGTCTTGAATTTCCTGATTCAAAATGATTTCATCTTCCTTAATCTCAATAAACTCATTTTTCTTCCATGTAATAAATTTCCCTGATTTCTTTAGGCTTTCTTCTTGCTTTTCAGTGAACAAAGGAGACATGATAACCCCGCATTCCTCTATTGAAATAAATTGCCCCAAATACTTCATTATGGTTGCCATTGTTTTCATGAAAACCGGAATAATATTAATCTGATTACTCCAAACGGTTTTGGATATTTCAAAACCAATAAAGGATAGTTTTGAACATTCTAGGTGTCTATACAAATTATGTAAGGTTGCTAAGAACATTCTTTTGGCAACCATGGCTTGATGGATGCCATTTTCATAACTCCACACATTTTGCATTTGCATATCATCCCAGAATATTTTACCCCCTTTAGTGACATTAAAAATTACTCTTCCGCCACTCTCAGAGTTTTCCAACAAGTTCAATAAATTTAAAGTCAACATGAACTGAGATAAATAATTCACCTGGAAATGTGAATCCATTCCATCTTCGGTTTCCACCCGTTTGGCAGCATAACCTAACCCGGCATTTATGAATATACAATCCAGAAATTTATGTTTACTTTGGATCTCATTGATTGCATTCCGTACATCATTGAGTTTGGCAAGGTCACATAAAATAATTGATATTTTTTTATTCATGGTTGAGTTTTCAATATCTTTGATTGTTGACTCACCAAGTTCTTTAGATCTGCACAGCAGGATAACTTCATGAGTTTGGTTATCAATTCCTGCCAATACTTTTGCCACTCCTTTTCCCATTCCATTCGTGCCACCGGTTACTAATATTTTCAATTTTATTTCCTCCTTTATTTATTTTATGCCTCAAGTGAGGACGGGCCAGTATACCACATAAATTAAAATAATTGAACTACTTCGTTTATGCATGACCCTAGATGAAGTTTTGAAAATTAACTACTAGTTTTCCTTGTGGTATATCTTTATAGATTCTTAGCTTATCATAAACTAATTTTATTAATTTTACAAACAATGATTTTATATTATGTTTATCTTAAAGGAACAATTATTACTTTGTAGAGAAACAGGGGGACGGTTCTTCGTTTCAAACTTTAAAAATAATATTTGCCATAAATCCTGTCGAACCGACTAATGTCTTAA
>RRYU01009511.1_pt1 | contig 35819 bp, 27 predicted proteins | sample 2162651 | NCBI WGS metagenome assembly RRYU01 (sample SAMN10267283, study PRJNA491782) | microbial mat metagenome | isolation source: biomat in the production well | place: Japan: Minami-Kanto gas field, natural gas well KTG3 | collected 2017-06 | reverse complement strand
ATTGATGTGCAGCGTAGATCCATCACGGAGCATGCCCTGAGCGTAGCCGAATGGGTTTCCGGTGACATGGAAGATCGCTACACTGTATACTCTGCGCTTAAATAGCGGGTCTGATTGCGTGGTTTACTCCTTTCTTTTATCCTATTTTCACCTCTCTGGGCGGCAAGATCAGATCGAATCTGGTATGATGAGAGGCAGAAACACAGAAGCGTATGTACGATGTGTGTATCAAAAAGAGGAGAGCAAAACCATGCGTAGTATCCTTGTGATCATACTGGCCATTTTGCTATGCAGTGTTACTTTGCCGACCTATGCCGACTCTGATCCATCGCCAACACCACCCCCCGGCGTTGTCCCGACGAACCCTGCGCCGATTCCCGGTTCCGAAGCAAGTCGTCTCTTTCAGGCTTTCTGGTCAACTCATGGAGGTATGGCTATATTTGGCATACCCCTTACACCACCGCAGGTAATCACCATCAACCGGCAACCTGTCACGGTGCAGTGGTACGAGCGGGCGCGTTTTGAACTACAGGGCGGGCAGGTTGAACTCAGTCGGCTGGGAGTTGATCTCCTGGGTGCCTATGGGGTTGACTGGTGGTCTTTGCCAACCGGACAGCCGCAGCCAGGCTGCAACTACTTTGAACAGACCCGGCATACCCTGTGTGGCGAATTCCTGACTTTCTGGTCGCTTCACCCGAACCCCATGCTGGTGTACGGATTACCCATCTCCGAGCCGCGTTGGGAGCTGCATGGCGGCACAGATGCGAGTGTGCGTCTAACCCAGTGGTTTGAGCGGGCACGCTTTGAACTGGTCGATGGCATTGTTACGGTCGGGCCAATCGGTAGCGAGTTGCTATCACTTCAACCACCACCGCTGGCCAATACACCTACTCCATCCGTTCCGGTCACACAGCCAACTACAACGCCTGAGCCTGGGGTGGACGATTGATCAGACAAGAACCTGTTTCGCCTGCGGCAGCGTGGTACTGTATATTCTTTTTCAAAAAATTTGCCGTAGGCAAATTTTTTGAAAAAGATCATCTTGGAAGGAAAAAGGATGTATCGTACCGCCCTGCCGGAGGCGTATCACAACGTCTGGAAAGACAATCGCGTACCTCGTGTACTTAATGGGCAGTAAGGATAAAAGCTTATGACAGAAACGGTTGATTGCTTACTTGTGGGCGGAACAGTTGTAACAATGGATCCCCAGGGTACGGTGTTTGCGGATGGGGCGGTTGCGCTGCGTGGGCGCGACATTGTGGCAGTTGGCTCAACCGCAGATTTGCTGCAACAGTTTCCTACTGCCATCACCCATGATTGCACCGGCTGTGCTATACTCCCCGGCCTGATCAATGCCCACGCGCATGTGCCAATGAGCCTGTTACGTGGCCTGGTAGCCGACCAGCAGCTTGATGTCTGGTTGTTTGGCTATATGTTTCCGGTAGAAAGCCGCTTTGTCGACCCGGATTTTAGTTTTGTGGGTACGCTGTTGTCATGTGCCGAAATGATCCGTGGTGGCACAACAACCTTTGTTGATATGTATTACTTTGAAGAAGAGGTAGCCCGTGCCGCCGACCAGTCTGGTATGCGGGCTATTTGCGGCCAGACCGTCATGCGCCTGCCGACACCCGATGCACCTTCGTATGACGATGGTTTGGAACGAGCGCGGCGTTTCATTGCCGATTGGCATATGCACGAGCGTATTACCCCAACCATTGCGCCGCATGCCCCATACACCTGCACGGATCAGATCTATCGTGAAGCGGCTGCGCTCTGCCGACGCTACGATGTGCCCCTGGTGACGCATTTGTCTGAGACGGCGCGTGAACTGCAGGAGATTCGTGAGCAGTACGAGGTGACGCCGATCGGCTATGCCCACCGGGTCGGGGCGTTTGATGTACGCTGTATTGCAGCGCATTGTGTGCATGCCACCGAAGATGATCTGGTGCTGATGCGCGAACGGTCAGTTGGTGCTGTGCCCTGCCCCACGAGTAACCTGAAATTAGCCAGCGGCATTGCTCCATTCCATCGCCTGCTGGCCGCCGGGGTTCGTACCGGCCTGGGCACCGATGGGCCTGCCAGTAACGACGACCAGGATATGTTTGCCGAAATACATCTGGCTGCTTTGCTGCCCAAAGGCGTCAGCAGTGATCCAACTGTTATGCCAGCGCGTGAGGCGCTGGCACTGGCTACCAGTCGCGGGGCCGCGGCGATCCATCAGGATGCATTGATCGGGTCGCTGGTGCCGGGCAAACGGGCCGATATTGCGATAGTCGAGCTTGGACGTTTGCATAGCGCACCCCGTTATACCTATAGTACCGATGCGATCTATTCACACCTCGTCTATAGCGCGCGCGCTGGCGATGTACGTGACGTACTGGTAGACGGGCGTTTCCTGATGCGCAACCGGCAGTTGCTGACCCTGGATGAGCAGCATATCCTTGCCCAGGCCCAGAGAATCGCCAATCGGATCAATGACTTTATGATTAATCGTGAAGACAATCTACTCGATAAGATTATTGCCGTTGGTGGTGTTGAGCCAGATGAGATCTTCGAGGTGCAGGTGAAGGCGCTTGTGGGTGAACAGGGTGAGGATCATGTGCAGATGCTCCTGGCGCATCCCGATGTAACAGTAACCAAGTTTAGCGAACGTACCCAGTATGATACCTATTTTCTGTTTGATAACAGTACCCGTGGCCGCATTCGCATTCGTGAAGATCACCGTACCGATCCCGGCGCACGCCTGGAACCCAAGTATACCATCACGCTGATGGCCGAGGCGCAGCGTGGTGAGTATCCTTCGGCGATTGTCTTATCACGGGCACGCTATACTGCCCATGCTGAACATTCGCTGCGTTTCTATCGTGAATATTTTCAGCCCGACTATGAGTTAGAATTAGAAAAACGCCGCCAGCGCTGGCGGATCGTGTATAAAGGTGAGGACTTTGCCCTGAATCTGGATACGTTGATCGGGCATACGCCTGCCGGGCCTTATCTGGAAATTAAGGCGCGTACCTGGAGTCGTAAAGATGCTGGCACGCATGCACACTTGATGGGTGAACTGATTGCCCTGTGCGGGCTGGATGAAGCATCCCTGGTAAAGCAAGAATATATTGAGCTTGGTTAAGGGGGTACCCGTGGAACGTCCCAATCTCTATCTTATTGGTCTAACCGGCGGGATTGCCTGTGGGAAAAGCACGGTTCTGGCCATGTTATCGGCACTGGGCGCACGCACCATTGATGCCGACCGTATCACCCATCGGGTGCAACAACCGGGCAAACCGGTCTACGAGCAGATAGTCGCAGCTTTTGGCAAAGACGTTTTGAGCCGTCCTGGTGGCCCGATCGACCGGCGTAAGCTCGGCGATGTAGTATTTGGCAACCAGGCCGCCCTGCAACGGCTGGAAAACATTGTGCATCCGGCGGTACGCGCCGAGATTGTGGCCTGGCTGGATGGTATTGCGCAGGGCAGTGGGCATGGCACACGCGAGCAACCGCTGGATCGTCCGATTGCAGTGGTTGATGCAATCAAGTTACTCGAATCAGGATGGAAAGAGCGCTGTGATGCGATCTGGGTAGTAACCTGTACCCCGGAACAGCAGATTGAGCGGCTGATGCAGACACGTGGTATGAACGAGGCAGAAGCACGTCAGCGTGTGGCCGCACAGCCACCCCAGGATACGCGCATTGCCCAGGCCGATGTGGTAATCGATAACAGTGGTTCACAGGAATCAACACGGGTACAGATCGATGCCGCCTGGGCAAAGATTACACACTGAGCCACGAATATGGCACGCATGCACGAATGGCACATACGCTATTCGTGCATGCGTGGCCGCATGCGTGGCTTATATGTGTGGCCCAAAGCTATGGATCACCCGCCCGTCGGCATCGGTAACCAGATAGCCCTTGCTGGTAAGCAACAACTGGTGGCCCGCATTATGTTCCAGCGGAACGACGCGTGCTGTATGTAATTCGCCGTCGGACGCGACGACACTGGTTAGCAATACTGGTTCGTTCGGATCATAGTTCCACATACGTGGATTGGTTGTGGCTCGTGCTTCAGATGGGGCAACCGTCGCCAGACTCATGCTGCGGTAGAACAATGCGGCCATGATGCTGGCTACCAGAACCAGGAATACCCCCACAAGCGCCTGGCCAATGACAGTCAGGATGGTTAGAACAGCAATAGCGGCCAGAACATACGCCGTCATCAAGCTTTTTCTGTCAATATGGCTAAACCGTGTCATCGGTTGATCCTTTCTATGCTAAAGACCTCTGGCTATAGCATAGCAGGCAAGCGTTGTATGGGTGTTAATGCTGTGTTAGCGGAATGTTGGAGTGGTTACCTGCCGCTGCAAGAGTCAGAATATGTTCTTTCGTCTGGACAGGCATGGTGACTGTCTTCATAGATGTTTACCCTTTAAAACCATAATCTCTTCAGAAAAACCATCACCCAATCAACCCGGTGATGCCTTTGAACAAGAACCACGTGCCAAAAATCAGCGATACGGTTATCAGGATCACGCGATTGTTCCGTTCCAGCCAGGACTGAATGGCCTGTAGCGGCCTGGCCGATTGCTGCGGCGCTACGGCGTACATCAGGATCGGTAACAACCCGAATATCTGGGCGGCAAGTATGTACAACAAATACAGTGTAACACTGGTTGTGCTATCCAGTGCTGCTTCGCTGATCAGGCTGAGAGCTGACAAAGTGAACACCCACTGCTTGACGGCGATCGTCACAAAGAGTGCGCCTGCGCCCATAGCCCTCAGCACAGTCAGGCCACTGAGGGTGTTCATCCATTGGGGTGGCGGCGCATCGGGATCTTCTTCCTTGCGCCATTTCTTGAAGGCTGTGATTAACAGCAGGATACCGACAACTAGCAGCAACGTAGAAGCAATGATACCTGACCTGGCTTCGCTGTTCGCTTCGCTGGCTGCGCCGAAGATAAGCCCAAAGAGCATGCCCTGTACCAGGCGCATACTGATCGCCCCGGATACAAAGGCTATCGACTTGAGCAACCCACCTTCGCTTTGCAACAAGAATAGAATTATGATCGGGTACAGTGGCACAACTGCCGCCCCCATAATGATGGGCAGCAGATCGACGAGTACGTCACCCATTGGAACTCTTTCCTCTCTGGCCTGTCACCACGGCGTATAGAAACCACAAAGGTACTACATCTCCATGGTGAATGATTATGGCGTAACTATGTTAAACCAGAATTCAAACGTGTCAAGCAAGGATATTATTGTTAGCGCGAATACCTTCTGGGTCAACCACACGCCCTCACCCCCTGCCCCCTCTCCCTCAGGGAGAGGGGGGAAACGGGGCGTCCTGGCGGCACACGCGCAGCGTGTGCCGCCAGGACGCCCCGTCCGACTCCCCCGCCCCGTGCAGGGTTGAAGGGCGGACAGAACCTTTGTGCGATAGGCGGATAGGCCGTCCAAACGCGGAGTGGCCCTCACCCCCCAGCTCCCTCTCCCATTTTGGGAGAGGGGGAGTACCGCATTCCAATGCGGTGTATACGATACGAACACATTTTCTGTCCGCCCCTGAACCGTGCAGGGGCGGGGGCCGGGGGGTGGGGTTATTCACATGGTTTTTCGCTCCCCTGACGGGTGCGTGTCTGTGCTATCCCTGGGCTTTTTCGCGCTAACATATTATTCCGAGTAGCTGTAAACCTTATCTTATCCTCAACCTCGGTTTGAGAAAAATGTGTGCTACAATTTATTCAGAGGAATATACATTTTGCTGACTACTTTCTGCTATAGAGAGCAAAGAAGGGATTATACATGGCAAAGATAACCCGTACAGATGTCGAAAGCCTGATAAAAAAGGATGGTTCGGCTATTACCTTGCATAATCGAGATCTCCAGCATCTCAATCTGGCTGAACTGGATTTGCGCGGGGCCGACCTGAGCCTGGCGAATCTGCGTGAGGTTAAACTAAGCCGCACAAACCTGTCTGACGCGAATCTAAGCGGCGCTGGCCTGACCGGGGCCAGTTGTAGTCAGGCCAGCTTTACGTCTGCGAATATGCGTGATGCGCATCTGGATCGCGCAACGTTACAGCAGGCCAATCTGCGTGAGGCGAATCTGCGCGGCGCTAATCTACGTGGGGCCAACCTGAGCCGTACCAACATGGGCCAGATTGCCCTGAATGAGGCTGATCTATTCGAGGCCGACTTACGTGAGGCCGACTTACGTGAGGCCGATCTGGCATCTGCCAGTTTGATTCGCGCCAATCTGGTTAGCGCCAATTTGCAGCATGCTAATCTGGTTGCGGCTGATCTGAGTCGCGCCAATCTGAGTCGCGCCGATCTGCGCGAGGCCAGTCTACACCAGGCGCACCTGGATGACGCCAATTTGTCCCAGGCCAATTTGCAGGGAGCTAATCTGACCGGCGCGGATCTGCATGGGGCCGATCTGCGCGAGGCGGATCTGTTTCAGGCCGACCTGCGTGGGGCCAGGTACAACCGGCAAACAAAGTGGCCAGAGGGCTTTACACCCTACGATGTCGGCATGATCTTGAGCCAGGAAGAGCAAGTATATGCCGCCCTGACAACGGTCTGGCCGGGGAAGCCCTATCCGCTGGGGGCTACCTGGGATGGGCAGGGGGTTAACTTTTCGCTCTTTTCGGAACATGCCACGCGTGTCGAGTTGTGCCTGTTTGAATCGCCTGATGCGCCCCATGCGGCGGCGCGGATTACCATGCCTGAACAGACTGATGATATCTGGCATGTGTATTTGCCCAATATCAAGCCCGGTCAACTGTATGGCTACCGTGTGTATGGCCCGTACAATCCTGCCGAGGGGCTACGTTTCAATCCCAACAAACTCTTGATTGATCCGTATGCCAAAGCACTCAGCGGAACGATTGTCTGGAATGACTCGATGCATGGCTATCGGATAGGTGATGCCAAAGAAGATTTATCGTTCGACGAGCGCGATAGTGCGCCCTATGTGCCGCGTGGTATTGTGGTGGATACCTCGTTTCCCTGGGGCGATGATCGTCCACTTAATACACCTTTGCATGAAACGATTATCTACGAGGTACATGTTAAGGGCTTTACCTATCTGCATCCGGAAATCCCCGAACCACTGCGGGGCACGTATGCCGGACTGGCAACACCTGTGGTTATCGAATATCTGCAATCGCTGGGTGTCACGGCGGTTGAACTGCTACCGGTGCATCAGCATGTCGATGATCGCTTTCTGGTAGATCGCGGCCTGACGAACTACTGGGGCTATAACACATTGAACTTTTTTGCCCCGGATGTACGCTATAGCCAGCCGGGATTACCAGGCGAACAGGTGCGCGAATTCAAAGCTATGGTTCAGGCACTACATGCGGCTGGCATCGAGGTTATCCTTGATGTGGTCTACAATCATACCGCCGAGGGCAACCATCTGGGGCCAACGCTCTCGCTGCGGGGCATTGATAATCAGGCCTACTATCGCCTCGTTCCGGATAACCGGCGCTACTATATGGACTACACTGGCACCGGCAATAGCTTTAATATGCTGAATGCGCGGGCTTTGCAGTTGATTATGGACAGTCTGCGCTACTGGGTCACCGAGATGCATGTCGATGGGTTCCGGTTTGATCTGGCGGCAACCCTGGCCCGCGGCTTGCACGAGGCAGATCGGCTGTCGGCCTTCTTTGATATTATTCATCAAGATCCGGTTATCTCGCAGGTCAAGCTGATTGCGGAACCCTGGGACGTGGGGCCGGGCGGGTATCAGGTGGGCAACTTCCCGATCCTCTGGTCGGAGTGGAATGGCAAATACCGCGATACAGTGCGGCGCTTCTGGAAGGGTGATGAGAGTCAGGTGGGGGAACTGGCCTATCGGCTGGCCGGTTCGAGCGATCTCTACCAGCATAATGGCCGCCGCCCCTATGCCAGTATTAACTTTGTCACGGCCCATGATGGCTTTACCTTGCGCGACCTGGTTAGTTACAACGAGAAACATAATTATGCCAACGGCGAAGGCAACCGCGATGGCGAAGAGCATAACAATAGTTGGAACTGTGGCGCGGAAGGGCCTAGCGATGACCCGGAAGTGAATGCGTTGCGCATGCGCCAGATGCGTAACTTTATGGCTACCCTGCTGCTTTCGCAGGGCGTGCCAATGATCCTGGCCGGTGATGAGCGCGGGCACACGCAGCATGGCAATAATAATGCCTATTGTCAGGACAACGAGTTAAGCTGGGTGGATTGGTATCTGGATGACGTAGGACGCGATATGTTGGATTTCACCCGGCGGTTGGTATCCATTCGCCAGCAACACCGGGTATTACGCCGCCGGCGTTTCTTCCAGGGGCGTCGCATTCATGGCAGCGACATCCACGACATTGTGTGGCTGCGCCCCGACGGCGAGGAGATGAGCGACGATGAGTGGAGCAACGGCCTGGTGCGCTGTCTGGGTATGCTGCTCAACGGTCAGGCTATGAACGAGTCGGACAGACGGGGGCGGCGTGTGTACGATGATGTTGTGCTGCTCTTGTTCAATGCCTATCATGAAAAACTCGACTTCACTATTCCTCAGGCGGTGGAAAATCTGCACTGGGAAGTGCTGATCGATACGGCCTGGTCGAATTTTACCACCCTCCCTAACCTGCTCTCCGGCCAGACTTATCCACTCCAGGGGCGCTCGCTGGCTGTGATCATGCAGCGCTGTACATAAAGCGCAAAGCGCCTGAATGCCGGTGTGATGCCATCCGTAGGGACAGGCTTCTGCCTGTCCGTGCGGACGTTTTCCGCATCAGAACGCCCTGCGGACGCGCTTCTGCGCGTCCCTACGGAAGAAAACATACCCCTGTGAGCGGGCGGGGCTACGTCCCCGCCAAACCCCGGGTAGGCGGCATGCCGTAATCTATATCGTATCAGGAAGCGCTACAATTGTGAGTGATGATAAGGAGACCGCAGCGCGGGGTGCTGGCAGGGCGTTCACATTCCACACTTCCCGCGCCTGGGTAATCTTCGTACCCTTCGGGGTGAACAATACGCCCCCGATCACCAGACGAGTATACAGACGCGGCTGGCGCTCTAGTGTGTTGCCACTGTACTTTCTATGAATGAAGGACCTGTAGTACAATACTATCAGAGTATTTTCCAGATGTGCATGCCATACATAAAGCGCTTTTTACTTTCTACTTTCTATTTTTCACATGGACGTAGACATCTCATCAGTCATACAGGGGCGTAGATCGGTACGCGCCTATCAGCCACGTGCCGTAAGCCGCGACCAGCTTGTACAGATTCTGGAAGCGGCCAGCTATGCGCCTTCGCCGCATGGTCGCCAACCCTGGCGCTTTGTGGTCATCACCCAGCCAGTGTTGCGTCAACAACTCGCCATGGCAATGGGGGCAGAGTGGCGGCGGCAACTGGCGCTCGATGGGCAGGACGAAACACTGATCAATTTGCGTATGCAAAAATCGCACCAGCGGATCGAACAAGCCCCGGCGATTGTGCTGGCCTGTCTCTATCTGGAAGATCTGGACAACTATCCCGACGCTGAACGTCAGGCCGCCGAGACGACAATGGCCATCCAGAGCCTGGGCTGTGCGGTGCAAAATATGCTATTGATGGCATACAGTCTGGGCCTGGATAGTGGCTGGATGTGTGCGCCGCTCTTTTGTCCAACTACCGTGCGGGCTGCGCTTGATCTCGATGCTACATTGCACCCGCATGCGCTGATAACTTTTGGCTATGCCGCCAGAGATCCGCTGCGTCGCCCCCGTCGGCCCGTGGCCGAACTGGTGGTGCGGTGGGATGATGAGAAGTAGGGCCGAGCAAGAACGCCAGCGGGCCGAGTTATATGCAGCAAAACTACGCGCATTGGGTGTCGATCCGGATTTATTAACGTGATAAGGCAGGAGTCTCCCATGATTGTCGTGCTGGCTGGTGGTGTTGGCGCGGCCCGTTTTCTGGAAGGAATGGTACAGGTTGTTGCGCCTGAAACGATTACGGCGATTGTCAATACCGGTGACGATTTTGAACTACATGGGTTGCATATTGCACCCGATCTGGATATTGTCACCTGTACGCTGGCCGGCGTGATCGACCAGTCTCAGGGCTGGGGTATCATCGGTGATAGTTATGCCTGCCTGGAGTGGCTGGGCCGCCTGGGTGGGCCAACCTGGTTTAAGCTGGGTGATCGTGACCTGGCGTTGCATATTCAGCGCACGGCTCTGTTGCGTTCTGGTTCTAGCTTGAGTCAGGTGACGGATCTGTTTCGTCGGGCACTGGGTGTTGGTATCACCATTCTGCCTATGAGCGACCAGCCAGTGCCTACGCATATTATTACACCAATGGGCGAATGCCACTTCGAGGAGTATTTTGTCCAGCGTCAGGCTGCCGATGAAGTGCTGGGTGTACGGTTTGTCAATAGCGATACGGCTCTGCCCGCACCGGGGGTACTTGACGCCATTGCCAGGGCCGATCTGGTTGTACTGGCCCCCAGTAACCCGGTGGTAAGTATTGGCCCAATTCTGGCTCGCCCTGGACTACGCGAGGCGCTGTGTGCAACGGCTGCGCCGGTTGTGGCGGTCAGTCCGATTGTGGGTGGTGCGCCGATCAAGGGGCCAGCTGCGCCACTGATGCGGGCAGTCGGGTTAGAGGTTTCGGTAACAGGTATAGCCATGGCGTATCGCGATTTCCTGGATGTGCTGGTAATTGATCAGGTTGATGCCGCCTTACAATCACTGATTGAGGCACTGGATATCCGCGTGGTTGTCACCGATACGATCATGCGTGGTGCAGCCGAGAAAGCTCATCTAGCGCGAACAGTGTTGAATGTTCAATAGCCTGAATAGGACACCAGATGGCCTTGCGAATCATTTGCACACCGTTCGCATGAAAATGGGCGGGTATGGGCGACATCTATGTCGTCCGTACCGGTTGGCTATTTTCACGTTAGCCATGGTTTCAGGATGACCAATTGTACTGTACATATCACAGACAGATGAAATTATGTGAATCACCCCACCCCCTGCCCCCGCCTCTGCACGGGGCGGGGGAACACGGACGGGGCATCCCCCTCTCCCTCAGGGCTATGCGTTACCCACACATCGGGGGGCGGGAGCCGGAGGCTCCTGCAAAAAGAATACGTTTCGGTTTGTTTTGGCGGCAAAGCCGCTAAAACAAACCGAAACGTATTGATCTCGGCGGGGCGCAGCCCCACCGGTACCCGTGGAGAGTAGGAAGCTGCCGGTTCTACCGCATTAGGATGCGGTAGAATTGTGGGTCATGTATAGCCCTCAGGGAGAGGGGGGGAGGGGGGAGCTTGCAGGGGTAGGTTTTTTCGGTAGGGGCAGGCCCCCGTGCCTGCCCCAGAGCGTTCTGATGCCGGAAACGTTGTCCGGGGCAACCACGGGGGGTTGCCCCTACCGATCCCATTGGAATGCGGTCGGGCCAAAAAACCTACCCCTGTGAGGGAGGGGGGAGAGGGTGTATCGTCCAACTAAACTGTACAGTAAACATGAACCATGTCTTTTGCCAGGATCAGAACAGACGGAGCGGACTGTCCTTTCAAGATTGTCGCAAGCAAAGGTTCGCCCGGTGGATACTGATACGCAGACATTAAATATTCATGTGGTTGTGCCGGTAAAGGATCTGGCGCGAGCCAAGAGTCGGCTGGCTGACGTGTTGTCTCCGGATGAGCGACGTACACTTGTATTAAAGATGTTGCAGCGTGTGCTGACAACGATGCAATCAGTCGCCAGTTCGGATCACAACGGTTCAAGCAACCCACAGTCGGTATGGATCGAGAAGATCCGCGTGATTAGCGCCGACGCGACGGTGCGAGACCTGGCCAACAGCCTGGGGGCGCAGCCGCTGCTTGATCTGACGGTCGATCTCAATGCGGCCCTGGAACGTGCCAGAACAACGGTTATAGCCGACGGTGCAGCGGCGTTGTTGATCATTCCTGCCGATGTTGCTGCGATCATGCCCGCTGATATGCAGGGATTGACGCAAGCCCTGGCGTTCGGGGCTGATATGGTGATTGCGCCCGATCAGTTGCGTATCGGCACAAATGCGCTTGGCTTGAGACTACCCTCGTTACTCCATTTCCAGTTTGGCCCTGATAGTTTTGCCGAGCATATGCATACTGCCCAACGGCTGGGGCTTGCCACACAGGTCTATACATCACCTACACTGGCGCTGGATATTGATACACCCGAAGATTTAGATTTATATAAGCTACAGGAGCATATATGGCAACTATAGGTTATTCTGCAGCACTGGAACAGTTTCATCCAACCGAGTTATTGCACTACTGTAAACTGGCCGAACAGCATGGATTTCGTGGCGTAATGGCGGCTGATCATTTCCAACCCTGGGTGCCTCAACAGGGCCATAATGCCTTTGTCTATTCCTGGATGGGTGCATTGGGTACTACAACCAACCACAGCTTTGGGCCAGGGGTGACATGTCCCGGCTTTCGTTATCATCCGTCCGTGATTGCGCAGGCCGCTGCGACGCTGGCGGCTATGTTCCCTGGTCGTTTCTGGCTGGGCCTGGGCAGCGGTGAGGCGTTGAATGAGCATGTGGTAGGGGGCGAATGGCCGGAAGCCCTCGAACGTATGGAAATGTTGATCGAGAGTACCGAGATCATTCAGAAGTTACTCAGTGGCAAAGCAGCACGCTTCCGGGGCAAATACTTCAAAATGGAAAAAGTACGCCTGTATACGCTGCCTGATACGCCACCGCCCATTTATATCGCCGCCACTGGCCCACAGACGGTCAAGTTTGCCGGGCGCTCGTGTGATGGGTTAATTACCCCAGGAGCGGGGCCAGACAAGCTGCGTACCATTCTGGATACCTTTGCGCAGGGGGCACGTGAGGCAGGCAAAGATCCCGCCAGAATGCCTAAATTACTCCAACTGCATGTCTCGTGGGCCAGGACATACGACGAAGCGCTGCAGAATGCTATCACCGAGTGGCCTAACGGCGGGATGAGTTTTCCCAAGCAAGATATTCGCTCGCCTGAAGATTTTGCGGCCATGGCGAAGCTGGTACGCCCCGAGAACTTTGCAGGCCGGGTGCTCATTTCAACCGACCTGGATGAACATCGTGCTCATTTGCAGGGCTTCCTGGATCTGGGGTTTGACGAAATCCATGTACATAATGTGGGACGCAATCAGGTGGAGTTTATCCAGGTGTATGGTGAAGAAGTGATTGCCAGGCTTTAAGAGGGGGCCTGCGGCCCCCGTAAAAAAATAGTGTTTTCGGTTTGTTTTGGCGGCTTTGCCGCCAAAACAAACCGAAAACACGAGAATATCGGCGGGGCGCAGCCCCGCCGAGACCCGTGGAAGGCGAGACGCTACCCGCTCTACCGCATCAGGATGCGGTACATTTGTGGGTTATCATTAGAAAAGATACTAATACACAATCACCGGCGTGCCCATAGGCGACCATTCATAGAGCCAGGCAGCCTTATCGAGAGACAAATTAACACATCCATGGCTCAAACGTGCGCCGGTACCGAAGCTGTTATGCCAGTACGTACCATGGATTGCATAGCCACCGCCCTGGAAATACATCACACTCGGCACATTGGGCACCTCCCAGGTTTCTCCTCCGGCAGAGCCACGCATCGTTTGCAGGGGTAACTTCGAAAAGATTGTGAATGAGCCGCGTGGCGTTTCAAAGCCATCACGCCCGGTCGATACCGGGGCATCAAACACCATATAATCACCCTCGTAGGCATATAACCATTGTTTGGCCAGACTGATTTCGATCCGCTTTGGCCCGGTTGGCCGCGCTGGTTGAATCGCCAGAGGCGTCTGGCCGGCTGCCAGCAGGGCGTCTGTACCGATATTGCCCCGTTCGATCTGCCACTCGACCGGATTCAGCGGGTCAAAGGTCAGCACAGTACGTTCATAGGCCTGCATCACAATCATGCGAATCTGGTCGCCCTTGACCGTTTCGACGCTAAATGCATTCGTCAGGGGCAAGCCGATATCATGCATCCAGCCGCCGGGGAAGAGATCTGTCCGATTAATATACCGCCAGAAGTAGTCCGGCACAATATAGCCGGGCATTGGTTGGAGTTGCGAGTCATAGGGAACAAATGTCCCTCCCTCGATAGCCATCGTACCGCCGGTAAATCCCAGAGGAACTGCCTGGCGTTCTCCGTAATACCGGAGATCGCCATAAGTGACGCTGGTGCTGTTGACTGGGTACCAGGCATACTGTTCCATCAAGTCGACCGTGAGACGCCCATACATGAGCTGCCAGTTTGGATCAGTGGTTTCAAAGCTGTGATCCTCGACACGCCCCTTTTCAAAGTACTGCGACTGGTAGCCGTTTATGCTCAGGGGAACCGATTGAACATACCCCAGCACACGCGGGCCATCGTATGTCCAATAGTATTCCGTAAAAGAATCGGCGATGGCATTATCGGCGGCGATAGTGGTTTCTGGTTGGGGGTGGGTCTGTGCGTAGATTCCTCCTGTTGGCAGGCATAACAAAGCAACAACAAGGGCGATCATCATTCCAATGGTGGGTTGGTAGGTCAGAATTTTGCGCATGACTGCAAAGCTTCCTTTCAGCGAGATAGGACATCTTACTTATCTTTTTGCACAAGCTATACCAGTGTGCCCTGTACCACTCAATCTTAGACGATGAGCGGCACACTATCGCCAGATACGCTGATGTCGAGACAATCCAGGTTCCATCATACATCACTGCTTTAGTACGCTTATACCCTCGTATACAGTTTCATAGCACATCTGGCGCATTGCTCACCAGTTCGCCATGCGGCTACGCCGCACACGGTTGGGATGAAAATGGGTTTGTAGGGGCGAAAGATCGTTCGCCCCTACTATTTTCACATCAGTTCGCCATGCGCCAGGGCGCACACGGTCGACATGAAAATAGGGATGTAGGGGCGACCGGCCGGTCGCCCCTACCGTCCATTGCCTATTTTTACATCAGATGCAATATTTACTCACTATGTTAAAGTCTGTCTGTTGGCCAGTGCCTCAGTTGTAATCTAGCCTGGTCAGGAACGTGATCCAGATAGCCAGGCATATAGATGAGTATGGCTCCATAAATGTAACATGATTGGTGTTATTTTGCCATAGGTGTATAAGATCAGATTGAAGTAATATTAATGTGAAAATAGACGATAAACTGTAGGGACGACCGGCCAGTCGCCCCTACGAACCGATTTCCATTGCGACGGTGCGCGGCGCCGCGCATAGATATCTGATGTGTATTATAATTTTTACATCTATAGCGATATTATCTGAATTGTATCGATCAGCTACTGATGCCTTCAGTCCTGTTATATGACAGGAGTTACGCGGTGGGTGTTCAAACGAGACGTTTGATCGGATGATCTGTTTCGCCTGCGGCAGCGTGGAATTGTATTTTTTCCACCCTGCCAGAAGCGATATCCGCCCCGAGAATGCACGACCGCGTAACTCGTATTATGTGAAAGATAACACAATGATAATAAATATACAGCATACATTATCGCTGGCCAATCGCACGTTTGCCTGGGGCACACGAACCTATATTATGGCCATTTTAAATATTACGCCCGACTCGTTCAGCGGGGATGGGCTGGCCAATGCGACTGATGTGGTCGGAGCGGCCGTGTACCAGGCCCGCCAGGCCGCCGCCGAGGGGGCGGATATACTTGATGTTGGTGGTGAGCCGACATTTCCGGGTGCGCCAGGGGTGAGTGTAGAGCAGGAACAGGCACGGGTGCTGCCGGTGATTCAGGCGCTGGCCGGGCAGGTGGCTTTGCCCATTTCGGTGGATAGTTATCGTGCTGCGACGGTTGCCGCAGCCCTCGATGCTGGTGCGCACATGGTGAATAGTATCTGGGGGTTGCGCCATCCCGATGGTACTTGGAATGAAGCCCTGGCGCAACTGGTGGCAACGCGCAATGTGCCACTGGTGTTGATGCATAACCGCCATGCGCGTGCGGCTGTCGATGCGGCTGGCTCACATTATCCCGATGTGGCGTATACCGATTTGATCGCCGATATGCTGCATGAATTGCAGATGCAAGTCGACTATGCTGTGGCCCGGGGTATCTCCCGTGAGCAGTTGATTATTGATCCGGGCATCGGGTTTGGCAAGACACCAGCGCAAAATATGATGATTGTGCGCCGCCTGGACGAGTTGCAGCGCCTGGCGTTGCCCATCCTGGTGGGTGCTTCGCGTAAGTCGTTTATCGGGCGTGTGTTGGATGTGCCCGCCGCGCAGCGGGATGGTGGTACGGCGGCTGTGACGGCGCTGGCGATCCAGCGTGGTGCAGATATTATGCGTGTGCATAATGTACACCTGAATATGCATGTGGCCCGTATGAGTGATGCACTGGTGCGATCATCTATAGTTCAAGCAGAAAGTAGAACATAATAATGGGACAGTTTCGCGTCCGGGTGACAAAAGATTATCTGGTATTCTGTGCCGGGCATTTTATTACCTATGATGGGGATCAGTGTGAGACATTGCATGGGCATAACTATCGTGTGTGCATCGAGCTTGATGGCCCGGTTGATGCGAATCAGTATGTATTTGACTTTGTGGCGCTGAAACACCTGGCCCGCAAACTGGTGAATGAACTGGATCACCGTATGCTGTTGCCGATGCATAATCCGTTAATTGCGCTGCACGAGCAAGAGGAAGGCTTCTGGGTGCATGTTTCGGGGGCAACACCACGGCGCTATTTCTTTCCACGTGAGGATGTAGTGGTATTGCCAGTGCCGAATACGACGGTTGAGATGCTGGCACGCTATTTGTGTGGCCGGTTGTGCCAGGAGTTATCCCGGCCTGACCAGGATGCAGGCCATCTGACGGCTATGACGGTAGAGGTAGAAGAAACCACAGGTCAGGCAGGAATCTATGCTGAGGAAATACGCCTGGCGGTTTCTCCATCGGCATGAATGGAGAATTTGCGATACGGTTACACCTGACGGATCTGTAAGAGACTGTTTGAAACGGGGCGTTTTTTGAACCAGACGGGATCGTCCTGCGATGATACCCCACCCCCCGACTCCATATGCGCGAACTTTAGCACGTTTCCATGAAGCGGATCTGATATCGACGGCCTTGTGCGGTAGGATGGAGTCATCACACGTCACATCTACCGAAAAGGAGACCGTCGATGTCTATCCATCATACCAAGTTAGCCGCTCACGCAACTGACCGCCCATGTCCAGGAGGCCTGGGAGACCGAGGTGGTGCCCATACGCATTAAGGTAAGCAAAATGCCTATCAGGAAGCCTTTTCATACGCGATCCGTCATACTCGTGAGAGACAAACGGTGGGCAAATCACCCTGTTTTTGGGCTGATCCAGCAGCTATCGTGTACGATCTCAACGCCCTTTATGCCGCGAAGATGCCGAATCTCTTAACTTAATGCATATGGGGGCGAATAATTATTCACCCCTACGGAGGCGCAACGCGCTGTCCACATGGAATGAACCAGTGGTATCCTGTAAAGCGGGGGCCTGGGGGTCTCTCACGGGTAGGTTTTTTCCGTAGGGACGCGCTTCTGCGCGTCCGCAGGGCGTCCTGATGCGGAAAACGTCCCCACGGACAGGCAGAAGCCTGTCCCTACGAATGGCGTTGGAACGCCATCCATCGAAAAATCTACCCCAGGCTAACCCAACTCCTCGGCCAGATCAATCGCCTTGAGCAATGCAGCGGCTTTGTTGCAACTCTCCTGATACTCGGCGGCGGCCACACTATCGGCTACGACCCCGCCACCAGCCTGAATGTAGGCCATGCCATCTTTTACCAGCATGGTGCGTAGACTAATACAGGTGTCCAGGTCGCCGTTGAAGCCCACATGTCCAGCACAGCCCGCATAGATACCCCGCTGCGTTCCCTCTAACTCGGTGATAATTTCCATGGCGCGAATCTTGGGCGCACCACTGACGGTACCGGCGGGAAAGCAGGCGCGCAGGGCGTCGAGGGCGCTCATATCCGGGCGCAGTTGACCGGTGACATGCGACACCAGATGCATGACATGGCTGTATTTCTCGACAACCATAAACTCGGGCACATGCACTGTCCCCGGCACACATACGCGCCCCAGGTCATTGCGCCCCAGATCGACCAGCATCAGATGCTCGGCGCGTTCTTTCTCGTCGGCCAGCAGTTCGGCGGCCAGGGCGGCATCTTCAGATGGATCCTGGCCGCGGGGGCGTGTACCAGCAATCGGATGCGTCACCACTTCGCCCTGTTGCACACGCACCAGCATTTCAGGCGATGCACCAACCAGGTCGCCCTCGCCGGTATGCAAATAGAACATATAGGGCGACGGATTGATCGTGCGCAGGGCACGATAGATCGCAAACGATTCAACCGAAGTAGAACGGCTAAACCGCTGTGACGGCACAACCTGGAAGATATCGCCCGCTGCGATATACTCGCGGGCACGTTCCACATTGGCGGCGTACTGCTCTGGGGTCAGATTGGAGCGTACCGGCGACGATTGGGGGCGGGCCACAACCGAGTGTGGCTCGTAGTTACGCGGCTCGCTTGCGCCATACGCATAGAGTGCGGTCGTCGTCTCGACTGGCTGACGCAGACGGGCAACCAGTTCCTCGATACGCTCGACGGCACGGGCATATTCGGCATCCAGGTCAGGCGCATCCAGGTGGACATGCGAGAGAACTTTGATCTTATGGCGCAGGTGATCAAAAATCAGCAGCGTATCCACAAACATCCACAGGCCCTCGGGCATCTGGTAGTCGCATGCGGCAGGACGCGGCAGCTTCTCAAAATAGCCGACGGTTTCATAGCCAAAATAGCCCACCGCGCCGCCCACAAACAGCGGCAGGTCGGGCAGGCGCACGGGATGGTAGGCATCCAGATGGCTGGCCAGTACCACCAGCGGGTCGGTATAGGGCAACGCTTGCTTATAGCCGCCCTGCATGGTATGGGCGAGGCCGTTATGCAGACGCAGCACCATGTAGGGATCACTGCCGATAAAGGAATAGCGGGCGATATGCTGCCCACCTTCGACACTCTCCAGCAAAAAGCTATATGCGCCACGGGCAATCTTCAAAAAGGCCGATACCGGTGTTTCCAGATCAGCCAGGATCTCACGATAAATCGGACAGAGATTGCCCTGATCGGCCATCTCGCGCATTGTGGCAAGGCCAGGATAGTACATGCTTATGCCTCCTATGACATGGGTTCACATTTCCTGTACAGTTTGGTTGGACGATACGCCCTTTCCCCCCTGCCCCCCTTTCCCTGAGGGAGAGAGGGGCAGGGGGCGTCCTGGCGACACACGCTCCGCGTGTGTCGCCAGGACGCCCCGTCCGTCTTCCCCCCCTGTGCAGGGGCAGGGGCCAGGGGGTGGGGTGACTCACGCGACCAATTCGTCTGTGAATGCTACAGGACAATTGGTCATCCTGAAACCATGTCTATGAACGAAAATAGGTAAGCCCCATGGCATTCTCGACCATCTGGACAGTTTCTTGCGCCACACTACGTACACGCGCATTGCCAACCGACAGAATCTCGTCGACTATGTCGGAACGATCTGCATAGGTAGCTCGCCGTTCGCGGATAGGGTCCAGAAATGTGTTGATCGCTGTTGTCAGCTTGCGCTTGACTTCCACATCACCAACTTTGCCCAGCCGATAGCGATCCTTCAGATCATTCACCTCGTCCGTATTCGGATTAAAGGCATCGTGATAGGCAAACACCGGATTGCCCTCGACACGTCCGGGAATATCGGCGCGGATGCGGTTCGGGTCAGTATACATGCCGCGCACCTTCTGCTCAACCGTTTTGGCATCATCGGTGAGATAAATAGCATTATTGGCACTTTTACTCATCTTGCCCTGGCCATCAATGCCGGGCAATGTGCCGACATCAGGTACCATCACATCCGGCTCCGGGAAGACTTCGCCGTAGAGAAAGTTAAAGCGACGGGCGATTTCGCGCGTAATTTCGACATGCGACTCATTATCGCGCCCGACTGGCACCAGGTTGGCGCGTGGCAGCAGTATATCAGACGCCTGTAGCACCGGGTAGCCCAGCAGACCAAAGGGCATCTGCTCTTCTTCCAGATGGGCATTGCGCGCCATTTCTTTGATGCTGGGCAGGCGACTAAGGCGCGGCACTGTCACCAGCATCTCGAAGATCAGGTTCAACTGATAAACTTCCTTGACCGCACTCTGCACATAGGTCGTGCTACGTTCGGGATCGATGCCCAGCGACAACTCGTCCAGCAGCATGTCGCGGATATTCTGCGGAATCTCGGCAACATCCTCGCGGGTATTGCGTGTTGTGAGTACATGCAGGTCGGCAATCAAGAAGAAGCACTCATACTCATCTTGCAAGCGCACACGGTTAGCATAGGTGCCTACATAATGCCCCAGGTGCAGTTTCCCGGTGGGACGGCTACCGGTCAGGATGCGTTTTTTGGGTCTATTGTTCATGGTGTACCTTTCTTATTAGGAATCAGGGTGCTGGTTATTAACACAAATGTCTGTCCAGGCGAAAGACCTGTTTCGTCTGCCATTCGACAGGCCCCTGCCCCCTTTCACGTGTGGGATTTTCGCGCTGGCGTATCAGGACGCCAGACGCCCTTCACCCCCCTGCCCTCACACGGGTCGGTTTTTTGGATGAATCGCATCAGAATGCCCCATGGCCCCTCCTCTCACGGGTAGGTTTTTTCCGTAGAGACGCGCTTCTGCGCGTCCGCAAGGCGTCCTGATGCGGAACACGTTCCCACGGACAGGCAGAAGCCTGTCCCTACGGATGGCGGTACGATGAGATCCGACCAAAAAACCGACCCCTGTGAGCATGGCCCCTCTCCTCCCTGCCCCCCTCTCCCCATAGGGGAGAGGGGAGTATCTACCTGGTGGTGTCACGCGGCGGCTTCGCCGCCGCGTGACACCACCGAATCTTCTCCCCCTCCCCTTCCAGGGGAGGGGGTAGGGGGGTGGGGTATCTAGCGTGGCACGGGCATCATCGGAAAACCCCCACCCGTGCTAGCAGGCCCATGCCCCCTTGCACGGGTGGGATTTTCACGTAGGGATGCGCTTCTGCACGTCCGTAAGGCATTCTGATGCGGGATACGTCCGTGCGGACAGGCAGAAGCCTGTCCCTACAGATCGCGTTGTGACGCCATTTGCCCAAAAACCCTACACCTATGAGATGTTCTTATGCGTCACGCCACCAGGCACGTACTTTGTCAACGCTCAACAGTAGATAGTCACGATCCGGGCTAAACACCTCCAACGTAATAGTGTCATCATAACCATGCGTTTTCAGCATACGCACAACATCAAACCAGGAAATCGTCCCGGTTCCCAGCGGAATATGATCATCATTCTGTCCACGGTTATCGCTGAAATGCACATGCACCAGGCGTGCGCCAAAAGCATGCAATATATCCTTGAGCGTCATACCAGCTACATGGGCATGGCCTACATCCAGATGAAAACCCAGGCGCGCATCTGCATCAAGTATGGTGGCAATATCATCCAGACCAAAGAAACGGTTGGGCAGATGCTCGACCATGATACGCAAGCCATATGCAGCGGCCTGCTCGGCCAGTTGGGCAAAACTCTCGCCATTCCAACGCACGCAGTCGCTGTGCTTGAACAGGTGCGGTGTCGAGGCAAGATGGACATTCACATGCTGAACGCCCAGATGTGCAAACAGGTCAAATGTCTCGACCACACACTCAATCGCGGCCTGACGCACACGCACAAACGGAGAGGCAAAGGGCAGATACCATGCCGTATGACCGACAATGCCCAGGCCGGTATCAGCTAGAATGGTTTTTAGCTCATTGCCATCGATCTGCTCCAACACTGCGCCCGGGCCTTCGATAGTCAGGTCGAGAAAATCCAGGCCATGTTCTGCGGCCCAGCGTGCCTCGACACAAGCATTCCGGCGCGGATCATTCATCATGCCAAGGTGCATATGGATACTCCATTTCTGTCTTTAGAAGTGGTTCAGGTTTACTTTACAATCTGGCTGTGTTATTCGCTCCTACTTTGCGCTTTATGCTATACTGGGCGCGTCATGTACTGGAACCATGCGCTCCCGGAAAGGACTATTCATGCAGCTCATGCGTCGTACGCAGCACCTCGCGTTTGTTTTTATTGCTTTGCTTCTCCTTACGCTTGTCGCCTCACCGGTTGTACTCAAGGCCCAGATCCAGTCTGGCACATTTACCAGCTTTAATCCAGTGGTTGCCCCGCTGGAACCTACGACAGTCAGCATTAATATTCCCGGTTACAACGGCCCTGCGGCGCTGGTTGTATTTGATAGCACTGGTCGTGCCGTAGGCAACTGGGATTTCATTGTCACCTCGGGTGCAGCCAGTGTACAGGTAACACCCCGTGGCAGCCTGGGAACACACTGGGCGGCCCTGTTTGCCAGCGGCACACAGGTAGCCAGTGGGTTACTGTATCACCTGGATGCCCAGACGACTGTGCAAACCAATGTACCGGTGTATGATCAACTGTATGGCCGGGTACGCGGCTTTATGGCTCAGAATACGCTGGCTTATCCCATCGACGACCATTATGTTCACGGATATCGTTCGCCAGACAGCCCGCTGCTCTGGTTACGCGACCATTACTACCAGGGGCGCGGCTTTCGCTATTTTGAAACCGATGTCCAGAGTCTGCTCGATGGCTTCCGACTTGCCCAGCAACCTGACGGTAGCTTCCCGGACTTTGTGTCGCGTCCTGAATGGCATGTACCCGCATTTCGCACGCCGGTCGAGGCCGATGTCGAATATCTGTTTGTACAATCTGTCTACGAAGCCTGGCAGATGACTGGCAATGACGCATGGTTGGTCGCCAACCTGCCAGCTATGCAACGGGCGATCTCGTATACCATTACCAGCCCGCTACGCTGGGAACCAGCCGTCGGGTTAGTCAAGCGGCCTTTTACGATCGACACATGGGACTATGAATATGGCCCCACTACGATAGATCCGCGCAGTGGCCATCCGGCTCCGCGCCACTGGATCGATGAGCAAACAAAGTGGGGCGTCTTTCATGGTGACAACACCGGCCTGGCGCAGGCGCTCAACTCACTGGCACATGTTGAGGAATACCTGGGACAGCCTGGCAATGCCCAGCGCTATCGTGAACTGGCGAATGCCATTATGGCACGCTTGAATGCCTTTAGCTGGAATGGTCGTTTTTATGCACATCATGTCAAATTTATTCCCTGGGATGTGCCCGGCGTCGACGAGGGCAACCAGCTTAGCCTGTCGAACGCGATTGCGCTCAACCGGGGTGTGCTAACCGAGGCACAGGGCCAGGCGATCCTGGACGAATATACCCGCCGGCTGCAGCGGCCTGGCAATGTCTCCTTTGCCGAATGGTGGAGCATTGACCCGCCCTTCCCGGCGGGCAGTTTTGGTCTGGGTGGTCGCCTGGGCGAGCTGCCGGGCGAGTATGTCAACGGCGGCATTATGCCCCTGGTAGGCGGCGAGCTATCACGCGGTGCGTTTCGTTATGGCTATGAACATTATGGCTTTGATATTTTGCAGCGTTACTACACGATGATCAGCCAGTCGAACGCGACCTATCTGTGGTACTTTCCCACGGGCGGCATTGCCACCGGCCCGGATTTTCTAGCCACTGATGGCTGGGGATCGAGCGCTATGCTTGGCGCGTTGATCGAGGGCGCTGCTGGTGTCGAAGACCACGGTGTACGTTACAGCGATGTCACCCTCAGCCCGCGCTGGCCAGCCAGCGCTCAGGCGGTCAACACAGCCTATGTGGTAGCCCGCTATGCTGCCTCGGACGGCTATGTCGCCTACCGTTGGCAATATCTGCCGGAAAACCGGGGTGAGCCATCCCGTCTACTGGTTGATGCAACGGGTAGTGGCGACAAACTGCACCTGCGCCTGCTGCTACCTCCCGGTATCAGCGCAGAACGGATCGTCTCCACCACACTGAATGGCCAGCCAGTATCCGCACAGATCGAAATAGTGCGCGACAGCCGGTATCTGGTGTTTGATGCACCGAATGGCATTGTTCAGGTACAGGTTACGTTTAGTCGGAAGTAACATGCGTTACGCGGTCGTCGATCCAAAAGCTACGATTCGCCTCCGGCAGGGTGGAAGAATATTTTTATTTTTCAAAAATTCTGACCGGAGGTCAGAATTTTTGAAAAAAGAATGTATGGACGGTAGGGGCGAAATATATTTCGCCCCTACGATACCTATCAATCTGGGCTGAAATGCGTGGCCTTACTCGGCCACCACCGGCAGTCCGGCCAGCGCCATAGCCACCTCTTCGTGCGAATACTCATGGTCGCGCAATTTACCAGCCTCGTAGTCCATATAGGCTTGCATATCAAAATGGCCGTGCCCACACAGGTTAAACAGGATAGTCTTGCTTACGCCCTCTTCTTTGCAACGCAGGGCCTCGTCGATAGCTGCCTTAACGGCATGGTTCGCTTCGGGGGCTGGCAGAATACCCTCTGCGCGAGCAAAGGTTAGTCCAGCGGCAAAACAGCCCAGTTGCGCCTCGGCACGCGGTTGCGCCAGCCCCAGGCGCACGACATGGCTCACCAGCGGGGCCATACCGTGGTAGCGTAGACCACCGGCATGAATACCTTCCGGTACAAACGTACTACCCAGCGTATGCATCTTCACCAGCGGCGTAAGATGGGCGGTATCGCCATAGTCGTAGGCATATGCGCCTTTGGTCAGCGAAGGACACGATGCCGGTTCGACGGCAATGATCTGGACATCACGCTCACCGCGCAACTTTGCACCAATAAAGGGAAAGGCAATGCCCGCAAAGTTACTACCGCCGCCAGTGCAGCCAACGATAATATCGGGATAATCACCCGCCATCTCCATTTGCGCCAGAGCCTCTAATCCAATCACAGTCTGATGCAACAGCACATGATTGAGCACACTGCCAAGGGCATATTTAGAATGCTCATCCTGAACTGCCACCTCAACCGCCTCACTGATCGCCATACCCAGGCTACCAGTGCTGTTGGGATGCTCAGCCAGAATAGCGCGCCCGCAAGCCGTCTCTTCGCTCGGGCTGGGCACCACACGTGCGCCATAGGTATGCATCAATGCAGCACGATACGGCTTCTGCTGGTAACTAATACGCACCATAAACACCACTACCTCCAGGCCAAGCAGCGCCCCGGCGAACGCCAGCGACGACCCCCACTGACCCGCGCCGGTCTCGGTGATCAGGCGTTTCACACCTTCCTGTTTGTTATAATACGCCTGTGCGACAGCCGTGTTCGGTTTGTGACTTCCTGCCGGGCTGACGCCTTCATACTTGTAATAGATTTTTGCCGGAGTATCGAGTGCCTTTTCCAGGCGTCGCGCCCGATAGAGCGGCGTTGGCCGCCACTGACGATAGATCGACTGCACTTCTTCGGGAATCTCGATTGAGCGTTCCTGGCTAACCTCTTGCATAATCAACGCCATGGGAAAAATCGGGGCCAGATCCGCCGGGCCGATCGGCTGGCCGGTAGCGGGATGCCGCACGACCGGCAGGGGCGTAGGCAGATCGGCCTGGATGTTGTACCATGCCGTCGGCATACGGTCTTCAGTCAAAGTGTACTTGATAGTGTCCATGTCATCACGCCTCCTTCAAGAAAGTAGAAAGTAGCAAGGCAGAAAAAAGCTGATCCAACAAAAAAACTCCCGATCCCATAGTAGTAAGGATCGAGAGACGGAATACCCGTGGTGCCACTCTCATTCGCCAGCCTATGCAGGCCAACGCACTCTACAGATACGGAGCCACACATATGGCTCGATACCCGGCGCCCTGATAACGGTGGCGTCTCCGGCGGCTACTACTCGAAAGACAAACAGGCATCGTATGGCTGGCTGGAACCGCCTACAACCGATGCTACCTGTTGTCAATCATTCGCTCCGCAACTCCCAGGCCCATTCCACACCGGCGAACGTATCGGCTTCACACCAACCGCCGACTCTCTGAACGCTACTGAGGCGTGTACTCTTCCTGATCATCGTTGTTTCATTCTTTATCTGGCGAGAGTATAGCACAAGGAAGTGCGAAGCGCAAAATTGTTACGACCGGGAAACAACTTTTACTACGGTAACACAGAGGCACGCAGGATAGCGGTTCATGCATATGGACGCCCGTTTCCATCCTGCGTGCCCTGTGTGGTGAGACAAGACAACCCTGACCGACGCGCTAGCGGGATTCACCTCCACGCAGTGCCACCTGCGCTGCTAGCCAATTATCGTTCAACCGGCCCACGCAAACGGTCGATAAACTGCTCGATCGCCTCGCGTAGTCGGCCAATGAAATCTGTGGCAGACCGCTGTATTTCGTCGATATTCTCTTGAACATGTTCACGTGTGCTAACAGCCATGGTATCTTCTTTAGGCAGCAACACCCACAGTGCCAGGTAGATCAGGATACCTACACCATTGAACAATGCCAGCAGCACAAAACCCAGGCGAATCAGAACCGGATCGAGGTTGACAAACGCGCCTACGCCGCTTGCTACACCTGCGATCAGACGGTTATCTTGTTTGCGAAAAAGACGCTTGCCTTGCATCATCAATCTCCTTTAATATATCTTGCAGAACAGAGAACAGACCAGACGAGGTTGCTATGTTCTCAGGTTTCGCTATGTAGTTCCCGGTTGATGGGACGTTTTGGATTAAAGCAATGTTGCGTTAGGCATGGTTCACGTTAGGTACCGGCGGGGCGCAGCCCCGCCAAGATTCTATTGTTTTCGGTTTGGTGGGGCGGCTTTGCCGCCCCACCAAACCGAAAACATTTTGTTAGCGCGAAAAAGTCCAGGGATGGTGGAGGCTTCTACCCAGCAGGTCGGCGAAACGCGCATCTGAATCACCCCACCCCCCGGCCCTCTCAGAGGTAGGTTTTTTCGGTAGGGGCAGGCCCCCGTGCCTGCCCCAGAGCGTCCTGATGCCGGACACGCTGTCCGGGGCAACCCCCCCGTGGTTGCCCCTACCGATCCCATTGGCATGCGGTCGGGCCACAAAACCTACCCGTGTGAGACCCCCCGGCCCCCGCCCCTGCACGGGGCGGGGGAGTCGGACGGGGCGTCCTGGCGGCACACGCGGAGCGTGTGCCGCCAGGACGCCCCGTTTCCCCCCCTCTCCCTGAGGGAGAGGGGGGCAGGGGGGTGAGGGCGTATCGTCGAACCAAACTGTAAAGTAACCCTGAACCATGTCTAACAAAAACTTACAAATGCATTTTGCGCTTTGCGCTTTAACAATCTACTCCCGGCGGCACACGCAGATCAACATCTTTATCATACTCACTGAACTGCATACTCCAGGTACTGGGCCGATTGGCATCGGTAGACGTATCGACCAGCACTACCCGCGTGGCGCGCAGCGTATCCATCTCGGCCCATAGATCTGCTGTCACTGCACCAGCTCCCAGCGTACCATAACTGATTGCCTGTAACCGCTCGCCGGGCACTGTACCGCGCAGATGGTAGTGGGGACGACCATCCAGATCCTCAATCCCCACCAGCGTTACATCCTCAATATCGGTCTGCAACAACTGCTCCATCCCGACCTGCGGGTCAAACAGGATTGCCGGGTCAAACGCCACGCCGGGCGGCACGCACATCCACTGGCGGGTAATCGGATTAGTAACATACTGCTGCCCTGCCAGCGAAACAACCCGCACCTCGGCAACGCCGGTTATGCTCTTCACCTTCACTGTAGCCATCACCCCATCGGGGCGCTGCATATCGCCTTCCATACTCACCAGCGCAAAGAACCCACTCGGCTCGGCGGGAACTGGCGCACCACTGACCTCAATACCAAAATGCATACTTTGCACCGCCAGCGTCGCTGCACCCACTTGCTGACTCAGTTCACGGGGCGTTGGTGTTGCCGTGGGCACGACCGTCTGCTCACTTGCACCGGGGGTACTGCAGGCAACCAGCGCCAGACCTGTCACCACACACAGCAGCAGGGCCAGCAGACTACGTTTATACACCTCCAGCCGTTCAAACGCCCGGCCTTTACGTTCCCACATCTGCTGATACTTTGACTTCAACGCTGCATCCATCTCTGGCATAGCCTCTTCCTCTCGAACCGTTTCAAAGCGCCGGTCATCGCGGGTCAGATTACCGATCTGGCATACCACTGCTGGCTGATCTGTCATGATACTGAGCCGACCGTTGATCACCAGGGCACGATAGATCCCATCGACAAACCTCTGAGAGAGGATACCGCGCCGCCGATGTCGCGCCTGGATATGCGGGGCAGGAAAGTGCAGATACACACTCTGCAGGCTTTCAGGAACGAGCAGCGGCAATACGAGCATAATATCCGCCTTGATAAACATGATATTCGTCAGACCAAGCCGGGCGGCGTTATCTACAGCCAGAAACACCGCCTTGCGCGCCAGATCTACGCCGACATAATTTGTCTGGGGTGTACGTGCCGCCAGTGTACACAGAAACTCTCCCGTCCCACAGCCAACTTCCAGTTCCAGCGGATGCTGATTGCCAAACAGGCTGATCGAGTCCAGTTGCGGAAAGTCCTCAGCATGATGATAGAGGTCAGTACTTTGCCAGTACAACAGATAACGCGCTGCTGTCGCGGCATCAGGCAGACGAGTCTTCAGGCGTACATACCGACCACGTGGCATTAGTCTACCAGCCTTAAAACCATAGGCACAAAGCGAATACCATCCTGGACAAGCTCGGCATCCTGAGCTTGAAAACCCAGGCGCATATAGATCGGCACAGCATAGGGTGATGCATATACGCTGATCTGGTTTAGCTCCGGTTGCTGGTTGCGACAGAGCTTGATCACCTGATGCACCAGTGATCGACCAATGCCACGTCGCTGAAACGAGCGATCAACAAACAGCAGGGCAATATGTGCAGGTGGGCGCAACTCAATCATGCCTACAATCTGATCTGCGAGCGTTGCCAGTAGAAAAATATGGCCTGACTTAAAACGAATCGTCAGTGCCAGTGGAGTGACATAGGCCATAAATGCATCAATACCAGCCTGATCATAATCTGGTGCCACAAAATCGTTAAATATGCGCACAACCAGATCGCTCACCAGCGGCTCTTCGCCAGGCTGCATCAGGCGATAGATCGGCGATTCTGAGATTGTCATAGTCTCTGCTCATGCATAGAAAAGCGACTGCGTATATCCTGTTCATTTATGCCAGGGGCAACTCCATAAAAACCCAGTAGATATAATACTGTGGTGGAATATCGCTTTCAGGATACGCCTCTATCGGACAGAAACCGATTGACCGGTATAGTGCATGTGCAGCATGCATAAAGCGTGTACTATCCAGACGTACTCGCGCATACCCTGTTTCACGCGCTGCCTGCACTGCGGACTCTAGCAATGCGCGACCTACCCCGCAATGGCGAAAAGGCGGACGTACATACATCCGCTTGATCTCAGCCGTATCCGGGCCAATCTGGCGCATACAGATACATCCAGCAATTTGCCCATCTATTTCCGCCAGTAGCAAACGTCCGGCGGGAGGCGCAAATGTATCCAGCTTGCGCATATCCTGCTCGATCATCGACTCCAGTTCAAAAAGAATGGCATACTCTTGCTGCAGCCTGGTTGCACCCCACTGAAGATATTCCGTAAAGATCGTACGGATCTGGTCATGCTGATCAGGTATACGGGCTTGAAAGATCTGCATAGGAAGAAAAGCTGAATACTATATGATGGTTATTATTGACACACGACATACGCGGTTATCCATTCTCCAGGCGGATATTGCCTCCGGCAGGGTGGAAGAAACCCATCTTTTTCCAAAATTTTTCGCCGTAGGCGAGACAGGCCTTTCATCTGGTCAAACGTATTTCGCCTGCCGTTCGACAGGCTCACGATCCGCCTATTGAACGGCAGGCAAATCGCACCGATTGGACGGTCGACTGCGTAACATCTGTTATCGAATAGTATAACAGATGTTAACAAAGCAAAGCAGATCCTCGTTGCATACGGGATGTGGCGTATCGTTTCAAGATGAGGCATCATCTAGCAGTTCGCAGACAAGACGTGGTTGACAAAGTGGTTGACGAAAGAGATGTGGCGTGATACATTCCTAGATAACATACACAGCTCCTATGTGTAGTACTCTGTCCAACGTTCGAGTCGCCTGCGTGAATATCCAGACAGTCAAGCTTCATTCAAAACGAAAGGCCTCCGACTATGGCAAACGAACTCCGTGAAACTCTCGGCGAATTTATGAGCATTACGTGCTTCCAGTACTTACGAGAGGGAGCCGAAGACACTGCTGGCAGAGCGTTGATTGTCAGCGCTGGCCGTAAACGCGGCTATGACCTGATCGAATCGCTCGGACTGTCAAGCAGCACGCAGGAGCCGGACATGATCAAAGAGAAACTCAACACCACGCTCGGTGTCGATGGCACAAAGCTCTGTATCGTGAACTCAATCGCTACCAAGGACAACGGCGGCTATGAGGTACGCATCAAAGAGAGTGCGTGTACCGCAGGCGTGACGACCAGCGAGCCACACTGCGCATTCACCATGGGGGTTTTTATTGGTGCCATCAGTGCTATCACCGGGCAACGGATGCTCGGCCACGAAACTGAATGCACCGCAATGGGCCGGGCTGAGTGTGTTTACCAGATTGATCCAATTGGCTAAAAAGTAAAAAAAAGGGATGCTGACAGAGCATGTCAGCATCCCCAGAATTTTGCCTTTTTCCCGATTACCCACCGTCCAGTGTATCTATCCCCTGTTCATAACTCAAAAAACCTCTTTTTTGGGGCGATTTCTTGTATATGTTTGATGTCTGAATTGGCGTCATTTTCTTCATCTATATCTCTAAACGAGAATAAACGCATTATTTGTATATCATTACTATTTGCACATTAGTGTAAAGATCGTTGCCTCAGGTCGGCAGCCAAGCCGTAGCGGTCTTCCGCCCAGGCCGCGTGAGACATATACCTGCAACGAACCGACCTGTTCGAAGCCAGCAGCATAACGTGTGCCATGGCGCGGTAGGCAGAATGATCCTAGCCAGGGCAGGCGTAGATGCCCACCATGCGTATGGCCTGAAAACTGCACAGCAATATTGTATTGGGCTGCTACATCGGCCAGGTCGGGTGCATGTGCCATGAGGAGCGTAAAAGCATCCGCAGGTACATCAGTTAAAGCTAAAGCAAGATCCGTGCCACCGCCCCACATATCATCAACACCCGCCAGCCAGAAGCGGGCTGTGCCCCATTGCAATACCCTACTCTTATTTACCAGAAACTCGATCCCCAGTGGTTGCAACGTCGTGATAATCTCGTCCAGGCCCTCCCAGTAGTCGTGGTTGCCGGGAACGGCATAGATCCCCAGCGGCGCTTGCAATGGACGTAACAGATCTGGCAGATCAGCAATGGCAGGCTGTGTACTCACAAAATCGCCCGTCAGGAGCAGCAGATCAGGGCGTTCACGCTCCATCTGGTGTACTGCCCAATGTGTATTAGCATGACTATAAGGATGCCCCAGATGCAGATCACTCAGCTGGCCGATGCGCAAACCGGCCAGTTCAGGCGGCAGATTCGGAATACGCAACGTTACATGTTCAAGGATTGGATGGCGTGGCTCAACCAGTGTGGCATACGATGCGCCAGCCAGACCAGCTACACCCAGTGCCGCAACGCTGGTCGATCCACCCCATTGTACTGCCAGCGTTGACAGTGTTCCCAGCACCACGCCTGCACCGAGCCAGCGCGGCGAATATTTTAACTTCGCCAGCCCAAAGCGTGGCGGAGGCGTGATCTGATGGATGCTTGTGGTAGATGTGGTCATAGACTCGTAGCTCCTCCAGATATATATCTTCCATACGGGTTTTTGCGAGGATAGTATAACGCACCAGAATGACGACCTGATGAATTGACGTGGATCGGTTTGCTGGCTACAATAATATGAGAATGTGAACATATTTGTTTATAGGCTCTTGTAGTATACAAACGATAGTTACACGATATCGGTTAAGATAATGCTATGCCAGATTTAAGCCATACTGCTATTGTTGACCATGCTGCATTCGAGGAGCGGCTCAAACATATTCCCCAGTCGCCCGGCGTCTACCAGTGGAAGGATGCGCATGGGCGGTTGCTCTATGTGGGTAAAAGCAAGAGCCTGCGCGACCGCATGCGCTCGTACTTTGGCTCGGCACGTGGCCTGAGTACGCGCACGCGTCGTATGGTTAGCCAGATTGCCGATTTTGAAATCATTGTCACGCAGAGCGAACTGGAAGCCCTGCTGCTCGAGATGAATCTGATTAAGCAGCACCGTCCTCGCTATAACATTCTGCTCAAGGATGATAAAAGTTATCCTTATATCAAAGTGACCCTGCAAGACGAATGGCCGCGCATCTTTACCACCCGCCGCCTGGAAGACGACGGTGCGCGTTATTTTGGCCCTTATGCCAACGCTGGGTCTGTGTATAAATCGCTTGACCTGCTCAACCGTCTGTTTGCTTTCCGCCCGTCGTATGGCTGCCCCGACACTAAATTTATGCATCACCGGCGACTGGGGCGTCCCTGTCTCTACCATGGCATGAAGCGCTGCCTGGGGCCATGTGTGCCAGATCTCGTATCGTCCAGCGACTATCGCCAGGCCATAGAGTCGGCCTGTCGCTTTCTCGAGGGCAAGAGCGACCAGATTGTGCGTGATATTCGCCAGCGCATGGAACAGGCTTCGGCAGAACTCAACTTTGAGCGTGCCGCCTATCTGCGCGATCAACTCCGTGCTATCGAGAAGGTGATGGAAAAGCAGCAGGTCTTACGCACGGTTGATACCGACCAGGATGTGATCGCCTTTGCGCGTGACAACGGTAGTGCGGTTGTGCAGGTTCTTTTTATTCGCGGCGGCAAGCTGATCGGCGCCGAGCCGTTTACGCTACAGGGCACCGACGACGCCAGCGATGCCGATCTGCTTGGCTCGTTCCTGACCCAGTTCTATGATAACGCGCCCACGATTCCCGGCCATGTGTTGCTGGCTGAACATATCGAAGAGCCAATGATTATCGAGGGCTGGCTTTCCCAAAAGCAGGGCCATCGGGTTGAGTTGCAAGTACCGCGGCGTGGCGAGAAGCGTCGTCTGATCGAGATGGCGGCGCAGAATGCGCAGCAAAAGCTGGAAGAGATGCGCTCTCAGTGGCTTAACAGCGAACAGCGGGCCGTAGCGTCCCTGAGCGAACTACGTGACCTGCTGGATCTGCCGGGGTTGCCCCAACGGATTGAGTGCTACGATATTTCCAACACTCAGGGGCGTCAGTCGGTGGCCGGTATGGTCGTCTTTGAGCGCGGCGAAGCAAAACCTGGGCACTACCGTCGTTTCAAGATCAAAACTGTCGAAGGGGCCAACGATGTCGCCTCGATCCACGAGGTGATCCAGCGGCGCTTCAAACGGGCCGCCGAGGCGCTGGGCGATGCCACTGGCACACAGGCTGCATCTGGTAATAGCGATCAGACCGCCGATGATGCTTCAGGCAGCGAAGCAAAGCCAGATGCGGCAGCGGACAATCTGGAAACACGCACACTAGAGAAGTGGGCTGAGCTGCCCGACCTGGTATTGATCGACGGTGGGCGTGGTCAGTTGAACGCGGCCCTGACCGCCTTGCGTGAACTGGGGTTTGCGCATATTCCGGTTGTTGGGGTTGCGAAAGGAGTGGGACGCAACCGCTTCGACCTGGTACGCCCGGATATCGCCGAACCGTTAGTGCTGGAACGTGATAGCAAGGCGCTACTTCTAGTACAGCGTATCGACGAAGAGGCACATCGTTATGCGATTACCTACCACCGCAAAGTGCGTGACAAAGCCGCCTTTAACTCACCGCTGGAAGATATTCCCGGTATTGGCCCGCGGCGCAAACGTGCCCTGCTCAAGGCGTTTGGCTCACTGGATAACATTCGTCAGGCCAGTGTTGAGGAACTGGCCGCCGTGCCGGGCATGACGCGGAAGGCCGCAGAAGAACTGAAGGGATTGATTTGATGTAATACTACGCAATTTTGCGCAGATATCATCCGCCATTTGAGTGAATCACACCGATGCCTGCCTGCGTATAAGTGATGCACTTCAATACCCCGCGCAAACGATGTATCAGCCAGGCTAACATGCTAGAGTTTCCTGTAAAGAGCCTGTTCGGGGCGGTTCGCACATTGCCCCGACCATCCATCGGCTATTTTCACGTCAGGAGGTTTTTATGCAACAGCACCAGATGATAAACCTGGATAGCACTACCATACAACAGTTTGTAACGCGGATACAGGGTGAGGTCATTGGCCCACAGCATGCTGCCTACGATACGGCACGTAAGGTCTGGAATGGTATGATCGACCGTTATCCGGCCTTGATCGTGCGCTGTGCTAGCGTCGACGATGTGGTTGCAGCCGTACAGTTTGCCCGTACGCACAATCTACCGTTGGCAGTGCGTGGTGGTGGCCATAATGTCGCCGGGCACGGTACATGCGATGATGGCCTGGTGATTGACCTGTCGCCAATGCATGCGATCACAATTGACCCCGACATGCGCGTGGCGCACGTTGGCGGTGGCGCAACCTGGGGCCAGGTTGATGCCGCATCTCAGGCGTATGGTCTGGCTACGCCGGGCGGTGTTTTTTCCGAGACGGGTATCGCCGGGTTGACTCTGGGTGGTGGTCTGGGTTGGTTGCGCAATAAATATGGCTTGAGCTGCGATAATCTGATCGCTGCCCAGGTTGTGACTGCTGCTGGTCAGGTCATTCAGGTCAGTGAAACGGAACATGCCGATCTGCTATGGGGGCTGCGCGGCGGTGGTGGAAATTTTGGTGTGGTGACATCGTTCACCTTCCGTCTGCATGCGGTTGGCCCGGATGTGATGTTTGTTTTCGCTTTTCACGACGGTAGCGGCGATCATATGCGCCGTGCGATCGAGTTCTATCGTGATTTCTCGGCGACTGCGCCCGACGAAGTAAGTAGCCTGATAGCTTGTGGTATTGTGCCGCCCGACCCGCATGCATTTGCCGAGGAGCTGCACGGGCGTCCTTTTGTGCTTTTTGGTGGCCTGTATGCTGGCCCGGTTGAGGAAGGACGGCGTGTGCTTCAGCCTATGCTGGACTTTGGTGTACCGCTCAAGGATGCCAGTGGGGTCATGCCCTATGTCGAGGTGCAGAAAATGTTCGACCACGACTATCCGAAAGGTCTACGCTACTACTGGAAGTCGCTTAATCTGAGTCGCCTGGACGACACGGCAATTGATCGGATTGTCAGCCATGCACGCAAGCAGGTTTCGCCCCTCAGTACGATTGATCTCTGGCATATTGGCGGAGCAGTGACACGGGTCAGCGATACGCAGAGTGCGTTCAACGGGCGTCAAGCGGCGTTTCTGCTCAGTCCAGAGGCTAACTGGCAAGATCCGGCTGATGACGCAGCCAATATAGCCTGGTTACGTGCGCTGATCGCCGATATGGACGAGTTTTCCGACGGCAGCCGCTATCTGAATTTTCCCGGCTTCCAGGAAGAGGGCGATGCGATGATGCGTGCGGCATTTGGTTCGCAGTATGCACGTCTGGCCGAACTGAAGCAGCGCTATGATCCAGAGAATCTGTTCCGTTTGAATCAGAATATACAGCCAGATGCTAATACGCAAAGTGGTTGAAGCTAAGACATGGTTTCAGACTAGTCAACTTTACTTTACAGTTCACAGACAGATTGATCGCTTGAATCACCCCACCCCCTGCCCCCGCCCCTGCAAGGGGCGGGGGGAACCTAGATGGGGCGTCCGGGCGGCACACGCTCCGCGTGTGTCGCCCGGACGCCCCATCTCCCCCCTCTCCCTCAGGGAGAGGGGGCAGGGGGTGAGG
>RRYU01005672.1_pt1 | contig 35832 bp, 32 predicted proteins | sample 2162651 | NCBI WGS metagenome assembly RRYU01 (sample SAMN10267283, study PRJNA491782) | microbial mat metagenome | isolation source: biomat in the production well | place: Japan: Minami-Kanto gas field, natural gas well KTG3 | collected 2017-06 | reverse complement strand
TTGGTTCCGTCGGGTGCGTTAGCGAAGTACCCCTGAATAGTTACCAAGAATTAACATCTGGAAATTCCGATGGTCTGGGGCGCGCTATCTCCCTGGGCTCAAGGTCACGGATTTCCAGTATCTCGAACTCACGCAGCCCGCCGGGTACGTCCACCGACGCCACGTCTCCCTCTGTTTTTCCGATCAATCCGCGGGCAATGGGTGAACTGACCGAGATCAGTCCGTTGCGGGTGTCCGCCTCGTCCTCACCCACGATCTGGAATGTGTGTTTTTCGTCATTGTCCAGTTCCAGCACGTCCACAGTTGCGCCAAATACCACCTTGCCGCTGGTGTGCAACTTGGTTACGTCAATGATCTGGGCATGGGACAGTTTGCCCTCGATATCCTTGATTCTGCCTTCGATGAATCCCTGTTGTTCGCGGGCGGCATGATATTCCGCGTTTTCCTTCAGGTCGCCATGGGCGCGCGCCTCGGCGATGGCATTAATCACCTTGGGCCGATCCACCCGCTTGAGCTGTTCCAGCTCCTTGCGCAATTTTTCCGCGCCCCTGACGGTTAGGGGTACCTTGCTCATGGTGCAAATCCTCTATGAATTAGGGCGATGCAGTTCCTGCAAGCTGACCACACTACCCAGGTCCGGCTGCTTGAGGGCCAGGACAGTTGCCTCCGCCCCCGCGATGGTTGTCGTGTAACTCACCTTGTGCTGCAGGGCGGCGCGGCGGATTTCCGATGAATCGGTAATGGCCTGCGCGCCCTCCGTGGTGTTGACGATAAAGCTGATTTCATTGTTTTTGATCATGTCCACAATATGCGGCCGGCCCTCTGCCACCTTGTTGACCCGGTGGCACTGGATACCCGATGCCTGCAGCGTGGCTGAGGTGCCGCCTGTACCATAAAGCTCAAAACCCAGGCCGGTCAGGTCCTGAGCCACCCGGGTAAGCCGCCGCTTGTCCGCATCGCGCACACTCAGCAGTGCCTTGCCGAGAGGCGGCAGGCAGGCACCCGCACCCGCCTGGGCCTTGGCATAGGCCTCGCCGAAGTTGCCGCCCACGCCCATCACCTCTCCGGTAGACTTCATCTCCGGCCCCAGCACGGTATCCACGCCGGGAAACTTGACGAAGGGGAACACAGCCTCTTTGACCGAATAATAGTCGGGTATCTGCTCCCTGGTCATACCCTGCTTGGCCAGACTGTTACCCACCATGCAGCGCACCGCCACCTTGGCCAGGGGCACACCGGTGGCCTTGGAGACGAAGGGCACGGTGCGCGAGGCTCGCGGGTTGACTTCCAATACATAGATGTCATCACCCTTGATGGCGAACTGGGTGTTCATAAGACCAACCACATTCAGCGCCCGGGCCATTTTTCGGATCTGCTCTCGCATGCGATCCTGCAGGGCAGCCGACAGGGTATAAGGCGGCAGGGAGCAGGCCGAGTCGCCGGAATGCACACCAGCCTGTTCGATGTGCTCCATGATGCCGCCGATGAGCACGTCCTTACCGTCACTGATGGCGTCCACATCCACTTCGATGGCGTCGTCCAGGAAGCGGTCCAGCAGGACCGGGGATTCATTGGACACCTTTACCGCCTCGCGCATATAGCGGCGCAGGTCCTTCTCCTCGTACACGATCTCCATGGCGCGCCCACCCAGCACGTAGGAGGGACGCACCACCAGCGGGTAGCCCAGGCCTGAGGCCAGGTCCACCGCCTCCGCGGCACTGCGGGCAGTGGCATTGGGTGGCTGCAACAGACCCAGCTCATGGATCATCTGCTGGAAGCGCTCCCGGTCCTCGGCCAGGTCGATGGAGTCCGGCGAGGTGCCGATGATGGGGGCGCCGGCCGCCTCCAAATCTCTGGCCAGTTTCAGCGGAGTCTGGCCTCCATACTGTACGATGACCCCGTAGGGACGTTCCTTGTGGATGATCTCAAGCACGTCCTCCAGGGTCAGCGGCTCGAAGTACAACCGGTCGGAGGTATCGTAGTCGGTGGATACCGTCTCCGGGTTGCAGTTGACCATGATGGTCTCGAAGCCGTCCTCACGCATGGCGAATGCCGCGTGTACACAGCAATAATCGAATTCGATGCCCTGCCCTATACGGTTGGGGCCACCACCCAGCACCATGATTTTCTGCCGCTCACTGGGCAGGGACTCACACTCTTCCTCGTAGGTGGAATACAGATAGGCAGTGGAGGCGGCAAACTCGGCGGCACAGGTATCCACCCGTTTGTACACCGGGCGGATGCCGGCGGCATGCCGCAGTTCGCGCAATTCACGTTCCGGTATGCCCAGCAGAAAAGCCAGGCGGCGGTCGGCAAAACCGCTGCGTTTGAGTTGACGCAATCGCCCCGGGTTGAGGGCCGCCACACCCTGTTCGCGCACCTCGCCTTCGGTGCGTATGAGGTCCTCTATCTGGGCCAGGAACCAGGGGTCGACGCGGGTGATCTCCTGCACCTGCTCCAGGCTCATGCCGGCACGGAAGGCCTCGCCCAGGTACCACAGGCGTTCCGGCCCCGCCTGGCGCAGTTCACTGCGCAATTGGATGTCGGTATCTTCGGCAGTCAGGTCCAGCATCTCGGACATGCCGTAGTTATCCACTTCCAGGCCGCGCAGGGCCTTTTGCAGGGACTCCTGGAAAGTACGTCCGATGGCCATCACCTCGCCCACGGACTTCATCTGGGTGGTCAGATGGGAATTGGCCAGGGGGAATTTTTCGAATGCGAAGCGTGGCACCTTGGTGACCACATAGTCGATGCTCGGCTCGAACGAGGCCGGTGTGGCTCCTCCGGTGATCTCGTTGCGCAGTTCATCCAGGGTGTAGCCCACCGCCAGCTTGGCAGCCACCTTGGCGATGGGGAAACCGGTGGCCTTGGACGCCAGGGCCGAGGAACGGGACACGCGCGGGTTCATCTCGATGATGATCATGCGCCCGTTGTCCGGATTGATGGCGAACTGCACGTTGGAACCGCCGGTATCCACACCGATCTCGCGCAGCACCGCAATGGATGCGTCGCGCATGATCTGGTATTCCTTGTCCGTCAGGGTCTGGGCCGGGGCCACGGTGATGGAATCACCGGTATGGATACCCATGGGATCCAGATTTTCGATGGAGCAGATGATGATGCAGTTGTCCTTGTGGTCACGCACCACCTCCATCTCGTACTCTTTCCAGCCCAGGGCCGACTCCTCGATGAGCAGTTCAGTGGTGGGCGAAAGGTCGAGCCCTCGTTCGCAGATCTCGACGAATTCCTCCTGATTGTAGGCGATGCCGCCACCGCTGCCGCCCATGGTGAAGGAGGGACGGATAATGGCCGGAAAGCCGAGCCTGGCCTGCACCTGTTGCGCCTCTTCCAGGCTGTGGGCGATGGCGGATTTTGGCATATCCAGGCCGATCTTCTTCATGGCCTGGCGAAACAGGTCCCGGTCCTCCGCCTTGTCGATGGCCTTGCGGGAGGCGCCGATCATTTCGATGCCGTACTTCTCCAGTACCCCCTCGCGTACCAGGTCCAGGGCGCAATTGAGCGCGGTCTGCCCACCCATGGTAGGCAACAGGGCATCGGGACGCTCCTTGTCGATGATGCGTTCCAGGGTCTGCCAATTGACCGGCTCGATATAGATGGCATCCGCCATGTCCGGGTCGGTCATGATAGTGGCCGGATTGGAATTCACCAGTATCACCCGGTAACCCTCCTCTCCCAGGGCCTTGCAGGCCTGGGCGCCGGAGTAGTCGAACTCGCAGGCCTGGCCGATCACGATGGGACCGGCGCCGATGATCAAGATACTTTGGATGTCTGTTCTTTTTGGCATGATGCTTATGAAGTGCGAAGTTCGAAGTGCATGGCGCTGCCTGAGATTTGCCGGGTGCTTCTGCGCACGGCGTTACCCAGTAGGTACTCGTTCCGTCATCAAGTCGATGAAATGATCGAAAACCGGTGCGGCATCATGTGGACCGGGACTGGCCTCCGGATGGCCCTGAAAACCGAAAGCGGGCCGGTCGGTACGCTGGATTCCCTGCAGGGAATCATCAAACAGGGAGCGGTGCGTGGCCGTCAGGTTTTCCGGCAGGCTGTCTTCGTCCACCGCGAAACCGTGGTTTTGGCTGCTGATCATCACCACCTTGCTGTCCAGGTCCTGCACCGGGTGGTTTGCGCCATGGTGGCCGAATTTCATTTTCACCGTGGAAGCACCGCTGGCCAGCCCCAGCAACTGGTGGCCCAGGCAGATGCCAAACATGGGCACACCGGACTCCAGCAGCTCGCCTATGGCCTTGATGGCATAATCACAGGGTTCCGGGTCTCCCGGGCCATTGGACAGGAATATTCCGTCAGGCCGCAACGCCAGGACTTCCTGCGCGGGCAACTGCGCAGGCACCACTGTTATGCGGCAACCCCGGTCCACCAGCATGCGCAGTATGTTGCGTTTGATGCCGTAATCATAGGCAACCACATGAAAAGGCAGTTTCTCCTCTATGGGGTGCTGAGCTTCCGGCATGCCGTGCTCCAGGCTCCAGCTGCCCTGTGCCCACTCGTAAGGTGTCGATGTAGTGACCTCCCTGGCCAGATCCATGCCCTTTAGGCCGGGAAACCCCCGCGCAGAGGCCAACGCCTTGTCCACATCCACCGCATCGCCCGCCTGAATACAACCGCTCTGGGCACCTTTCTCACGCAGAATGCGAGTCAAGCGCCGGGTGTCGATGTCAGCAATGGCCACAAGAGCGCAGCGTTGCAGATAGGCAGACAATGATTCACTGCTACGCCAGTTGCTGTGCCGCAGGGGCAAATCCCGTATCACCAGACCTGCGGCCTGGATTTGTGAGGACTCTTCATCATCTTCGTTGACTCCCACATTACCGATGTGGGGATAGGTCAGAGTGACGATCTGTCGTTTGTATGAAGGATCGGTCAGGATCTCTTGATAGCCGGTCATGGCCGTGTTGAACACCACCTCACCAACCGTCTCCCCGTCCACACCGATCGACACACCGTGGAAGACCGAACCGTCCTCCAACACCAGCACTGCAGGCTTGCTCAAAGAATTCTCCCAAACAGACACGCGAAACGGGAGGGGCCGTACCGACCCTTCCCGCTCGGGGCACTACCGGATAACGGGTGAATTCTACTGGATTTGTACAGTAGCTGTCTAACACGAAAGATGTGCAAGGACCCGGTCAGGAGGGGTCAACTATCTGATTGGACAAGACAAATAACCAATATGTGCGGCCTTTGCACCGCCCAGGACAGGCCGCTACTGCAGCCATTGCAAATCCCCCCGCATTTCCCAAATCTTCAAGGAGTTAGGTCGTACTGATTGACTCTCAGCCCACACACTTTTTCGGCACCTGCACCACCATGACCGGCACCCGGCAGTGGCGGATCACCCGACGTGCCGTGTCACCCATGAGGCCGCCATCCGCCAGACCATGGCCATGCTTGCCGATAATCACCAGATCGAAACCACCTTCGTGGGCATGTTCAACGATCTTCTCCACCGGGTCTCCCATCTCCACCAGCACATGGTAGGTCACATAGGGGTCTTGATGAGGGTCTTGCGTGGCCTCCTGGCAGAATTGTTCGACACTGTCACTGATCGCGGTGTCCTCGCGCTTACGCTGGACCAGAATGTCGCGGGCCTCGGACAGATTGCGGGTCTTGATCTCCTCCCACAGGTCGTCGTTGATGTAGCCTACCAGGAATTTTTCGAATTCACGCGTCTCCACCACGTGTAACACCGTCAGATCGGCAGCATAGGCACGGGCCAGGCTGGCGGCATGGGGGAACGCCTGGCGGCCGGCCTCGGAGAGATCCGTGGTGTAGAGAATCTTCTTATAGCCGACCCGGGGGACCTGTGTCTTGCTGAGCATGTCAGGACTCTAAAGATTTATTAAGTAGCGGGAGCCTTCTTGAACCAGTCCAGCCAGATACCGCTCAGCAGCCAGGAGTAGGCCCAGGTTCCGATCAGGATCAGTACGAAGCTGATGACGATATCAGTGGTGGACCCGTTCAGCGAGAAAGCGGGCACATAGCCGAACAGGAAGGGCCCCAGGTAGAGGAACTTGGCAAACTTGAATGCGGTGAAGGCGGTCTTCCACATATTCGCCTTGGCGATGGTGGCCCCGGCGAAGGCTGCGATACACACCGGCGGGGTGATATTGGAGTCCTGGGACAGCCAATAGACGATCATATGCGCGGCGATGGGATTGACCCCCAGTTCTGTCAGCGCAGGCACGGCCACCACGGCGGTGATCAGATAGGCGGCGGTCACCGGCACCCCCATGCCCAGCACCAGGGAGGCCAGGGCGATTAGCAGGATGGTCAGCCACAACTTGCCGTCCGCCAGCTCGATGACGATGTCGGCAAAGGTCAGCACCAGTCCACTGTAGGTGAGCACCCCGATGATGATGCCGATGACGCCCACGGTTGCGCCGATCTTCAGGCTCGACTCGGCGCCGGCTCGTGCGCCTTCCATGAAACCGCGCAGGCCGATGCGGGTGTCCTTGCGGAACCAGCTCACGGCGATGCAGGCAATCACACCGAGTATGGCCGAATAGCCAGGGGAGTAACCGAGCAGCATGAAGATGGTGATCATCACCAGCGGTAGTATGTAGAACCACTCCTTCTTGAGGATCGTCATGGCGTTTTCTTTGGACTTCTCACCCACGATATTGAAGCGCTTGGCCTCGTAATGGACCATGACGAAGACACTGAAGAAGTACATCAGGGCCGGGAAGATGGCCACCAGCATGATGGTGGAATAGGGCACACCTGTCAGTTCCGCCATGATAAAGCCGCCCGCACCCATGATGGGGGGCATGAACATGCCACCGATGGAGGCCGCGGGCTCGATGCCGCCGGCCACATGGGGCCGGAAGCCGGCCTTCTTCATCATCGGGATGGTGAAGGCGCCGGTGGACACAGTGTTGGCGATGGCGCTGCCGGAGATGGAACCGAACAGCCCGGAGGCGATGACGGATACCTTGGCTGGACCGCCGATCTTGTGGCCCACTGCGGCCAGGGGGAAATCGATGAAAAAACGCTGGGCGCCGCTCTTTTCCAGAAAGGCGCCGAAGACTACGAACAGGATGATGTAGGTGGCCAGCACATTGGCCATGATGCCGAACACCCCGTCACTCTTGTAGAAGATACTGATGCACAGATCGGGAAAGGTATCCCCGGCATGGGAGATCAACTCCGGTGCGTACTCGCCGAATACCCCGTACAGCAGCATGATGGCGCCGATGATGACGAACACGCTGCCCACCACCCGGCGCGCCAGTTCGATACCGATCAATACGCCCACCATGGCGACCCAACCGTCCAACTCGGTCTCGGCCCCGGCACGGTAGTTGATGGCCTCGAAATTGACTATCCAGTAGCCGATGCTGGCCACCGAGGCTACGATGAGCGTATAGTCCAGCACCCTGCCCCAAACCGTCGGCGTTCGGTATAGCAGGAATACCAGGATATAGGTGATGATGATGTAAATGCCGCGATGATACTGGGTGGCGGCGGGTTCCAGCACGGCCGAATAGGAATAAAATAGCACCAACGACATGGCCAGGACATCGAAGGTGATTTTCTCGAATTTATGCAGTTTTTCGTAGAGCATAGGCCCCGCCCCGCCGACTTGGACACGACGACGCCGGAAATCAGGTATGCCTGCGCACCCTGATTTCCGGCGTCGATTGTGAGATTAGAGCAATCCCTTTTCCTTCCAGAACTTCTCGGCCCCCGGATGCAACGGGGTCACGATACCGTTGATACCGGTCTTGACGGCCATCTCCTTGAAGGTCTTTTTCTGCGCGCGCATGTGAGCAAGGCCTTCATCGGTGTAGATCAGGGACAACATCTTGTAGACCACATCGTCCGATACCTTGGCATTGGCCACCCACAGGGCGGAATCCTGAAATGACGGGGACTCTTCATCCACACCCTTGTAGGTGCCGGCAGGGACCGTGAGCTTGGAAAAGTAGGGATATTCCTTGAAGAAGCCACTGTCTTCGGCCTCTTTGCCCAGGTTCAACAGCTTGATATCGTTGGTCTGGGCCGCCATGATCACGGCGCCGCTGGGGAAGGCGGTGAACAGCCAGAAGGCATCCAGCTGGTTGTTGCCGAAGGCCGCAGCGGCGTCGTTGTAGCCCATGGCGTTGCGCTCGATCTTGTCCCACACCCCCATGTGGGAGAAGAACAACTCGCAGTTGGCGAAGGCGCCGGAGCCGGCGTTACCCACACCCACTTTCTTGCCAACCAGGTCCTTCACGCTATTGATGCCGGAGCCCCTGCGGGTGACCAACTGGGCGGGCGCGCCGTACAGGTAGGAAACCGCCAGCACGTTCTCGTATTTTTTTGGGTCGTTCTTCAGCTTGCCGTTACGGCCCAGATAAACATGGCCGGAATAGACCACGCCGAAATGGGATTTACCCTTGTTCACCTTGCGCAGATTCTCTACCGAACCGGCGGAGGACTGGGCCTTGACCTTAAATTCCTTGATGTCCTTGACGGGCCCATAGACCTGTACGGCATTTGCCACCACTTGAAAGGTGCCGCCGGCAGGGCCGCCGCCGAACACGATACGCTTGGCTGCATTGGCGGAAGGTAGCGCCAACACCATACTGAGGGCAGCAACTCCGCCGACCAGAAAAGACCTGTGCTTATTTGTCATGAAGCAATCTCCTGTAGGTTTAGACAACATATTGTTATTCATGCCTGGGGCCTCTAACCGACCCTGCCCGGATGTGTGGACATTGACCACCGGCTCGCGAATCTAAGATGATCTGAGCCAATGTGCCATGCACTTAAATCTTACAGCGGCGTTTACATCGTCCTGAGCTGATAATCAGCCCTGCATGCAGAGCTAAACCTAGTTGATCGAATCCAGGATTGCCAATTATTTTAGCTGATGTCATAAGGGACTCGTCGGGCACTCACAGCTCCATCACAGCATCCATCTCCACCCGAGCCCCCTTTGGCAGGGCCGCCACACCTATGGCCGCCCGGGCGGGATAAGGTTCGCTGAAGTACTCGGCCATCACCTGATTGACCGTGGGAAAATCCGCCAGATCGGTAAGGTAGATATTCAGCTTCGCCACATCCGCCAGATCACCGCCCGCTGCCCGTGCAACGGCCCGAAGATTGTTGAACACCCGACGAATCTGGGCTTCGGCACTGCCTTCAACCAATTCCATGGTCTCCGGCAGCAACGGAATCTGCCCTGAGAGGTAGACGGTTGTTCCGCATTTGACGGCCTGGGAGTAGGTGCCTATAGCCTGGGGGGCCTGGTCGGTACGAATGATCTCTCTGCGCATTGTCCTGTATCCTCAGTTGAACACCGGCAGGGAGCCGGGCACAAATAACCTGTACGGATTGCGCTGAATTTTCGCCTGCCTGTAAGGTGCGGAAAGGGACGCGTAGTTGCGCTATGTAACCCTTTATGCAACGCAGCAGGCGGGCGAAAAGACCGGCAAGATGTGCAAGCGGTTATTGCGGGGCTCCTTAAGGGTGCGTTTGTGGTGGTGCAAAGACGTGGATGTGCACCGAGGATTATAAGTGCTTTCTCTATGCACCTCAGCGCCACTGAGATGCATGCCTTGAGCAATGAAGCTAATAGTGATCTCGGATTGCACTTTCACCTGGATTAGTTTGCGGAATGCGTGGCTACCAGGGCCCGACGACAGTTGCGGACCGCTGCTGGTGTAACTCGAAACCATGTCAGGTCCATGTGATTGCGCATTGGTCTACGGGCGCGGGAACCCGCTCATGTCAGGCCAGTGCGTGTTTGGGCCATTCAACGTCGAACGCGCATGATACGCATCACTTCCGGCAAGGCGCGTATATGCCGTATGGTCGCTGCCAAGTGTCGGCGTCCACGCACATTGACCAGGAATCTGATGGTTGAACTCATGCCATCGCGCTCCTGCGAGTTGACGTTTTCGATATTGGAACCCATCGCGGCGATGGCAGCCGCCACCGTTGCCAGCACCCCTCGCTGATTACCCACTTCAACACGAATCTCGGTGGGTAATTCCAGTTCGGCATCCGACGCCCATTCCACATCCAGCCAGTTATGGCCGTGGCGCTGAAAATCCCCCAGGTTACGGCAACCTTGACGATGCACCACGACACCCTTACCCGCACTGAACAGGCCAACGATGGAATCCCCCGCTATCGGCCGGCAGCATTTGGCATAATTCACCACCATGCCCTCGGTACCCTTGATCGCCAGGGTTCCTGAGGAATGCCCCAAGACTGTTTCGCTGCGTGCGCCACCGGTCTGCTCGGCATCGGCCAGACGGCGTGCCATCAGTCTGGGCATACGGTTGCCCAGACCTATCTGGCGCAATAATTCCGCCATATTTTCAACACCTGCGGCTGCCAAATAATCTGCCAGCCTGTGCTCGTCGAGTGTATCCAGGGACTGACCGAAAATAGCCAGTTCCTGCTCCAGCATGCGGCGGCCCAGGCCTTCGGCCTCGCGGGACTGCAATTGCTTGAGATAGGCACGGATATTCGCCCGCGCCTTGCCGGTCACAACAAAATTCAGCCAGGATGGATTAGGCTTGGCACCCCGTGCGGTGATGATCTCCACCGTCTGGCCACTAAAGAGCGGCGCGCGCAGGGGGGCGAGTCTACGGTCAATGCGGGCCGCCACACAGCGATTGCCTACATCGGAGTGGATGGCATAGGCAAAATCAACCGCCGTGGCCCCCTTGGGCAATACGAGGATGCGCCCCCTGGGCGTGAATACATAGACTTCGTCCGGGAACAGGTCGATCTTCACATTCTCCAGGAATTCCATGGAATCACCCGCACCCTGCTGCATCTCCAGCAGATTCTGCAGCCAGTCTGAGGCACGGGCCTGAGCACCGCCCACCTCTCCGCGGGAGGTCTTGTACACCCAGTGTGCGGCTATGCCGGATTCCGCCAGACGGTGCATGTCTTCGGTGCGGATCTGAATCTCGATAGGCAACCCATTAGGGCCGAACAGCACGGTATGCAGGGACTGATATCCGTTGGACTTGGGGATGGCGATATAGTCCTTGAAGCGACCCGGCACCGGCTTGTACAGATTGTGTACCGCCCCAAGCACCCGGTAGCAGGTGTCCAGCTTGTCCACGATGATGCGAAACGCATAGACATCAACGACGTCTTTATAGGAAAGCTTTTTTTGCAGCATCTTGCAGTAGATACTATAGAAATGCTTCTGTCGGCCGACCACCCGGCCGTTCAACCCATCCTCGCGCAGGCGTTCCTCGATGGCCGTCTCCACATTGGCCACCAACTCTTTGCGCGCTCCGCGCGCCCTGCTGACGGCATTGCTCAGACAGGAATAGCGCCAGGGCCAATGGTGGGCGAAACCCAGATCTTCCAGCTCCAGGCGAATGGTATTGATCCCCAGACGGTTGGCGATGGGGGCATAGATTTCCAGAGTTTCGCGGGAAATGCGCCGGCTCTTGGATGGCTTCAATGCCCCCAGGGTGCGCATATTGTGCAAGCGATCGGCCAGTTTGATCAGGATTACCCGAATATCCTTGGTCATGGCCAGCAACATCTTGCGCATATTGGCCGCCTGGGCCTCGGCCTGGGATTTGAAGTCGATCAGGGTCAGCTTGCTGACACCATCCACCAGATCGGCGATCTCCTGGTCGAATTCCTTGGCCAGGGTCTCCTTCGCAGCATGGGTGTCCTCGATGACATCATGCAGAACGGCCGCCATCAGGCACTTGTGATCCATGCGCATCTCAGCCAGGATGCGTGCCACCGCAACCGGGTGATAGATGTAGGGTTCACCGGACTTGCGGTGCTGCCCCTCATGGGCCTCGGCGCTGAACAAATAGGCTCGGTAGACTTCTCGAATCTGATCCTGGCTGAGGTAGGACTCCAGGAAGATACACAAGTCCGAGACCAGAAATCGTGGCTTGTCGCGATGCTCCAAATCGCCATCGATCATGGGGATACGCATAGCCATCTTGGCGTCACCCTCTGCGTTCGGACTATGGTATGTCGTAGCTGGAAAGACGGCGACAGGAAGCTGCTGTTGAGGAGTGGGTATTGATGCATCTGCGGCGATATCAAGGTTTCTCCTCACAGTTTACCTCATCAGGTGGGGCCTGGAGTACCTTGTCACCAGTGCAGATGCGGACTTTACTGCAAGTCAGGAAGCGTCGGACTTCACCCCGGCCGCCAGGTGTTCGGCCAACTGCTGTTCCAGTGACATCTCCACCTCTTCTATTTCCACCTCCGGCTCGACATTCTCGTTGGTGACCAAACCCTCGGCGATTTCGCGCAGGGCCACCACGGTGGGCTTGTCATTGTCCGTGGGCAGCAGGGGATCCACGCCCTCGGCAATTTGCCGGGCACGCTTTGTCGCCAGTAAAACCAGGTCAAACCGATTATCGACCTTATCCAGACAGTCTTCGACAGTAATTCGCGCCATGTTTCCTCCACGGGCTGTTATAGGCAAAATCGAAAAAAGATTACAAATATAGCAGATGCATTGAAACCAGGCCATCAACAGCCACGACAAAAATATGCCATCACAGCCGGTTACAGCGAGGCGGCAAACCGCTATCATTCCGAGGTTAAAATCAAGCAAACCGGATCAGGGTAATGAAAGCACAACTTCTTGACGGCAAGGCCATCGCCGCCGACGTTCGCAAACAGGTCAAGGATCGGGTACAGGATATTCTCGCCTCCGCCAGCTGGACTCCCGGTCTGGCGGTCGTTCTGGTGGGTGAGAACCCCGCATCCCAGGTGTATGTGCGCAACAAGCGCAAGGCCTGCGCAGAGGTAGGGTTCTATTCCGAAATGCACGAACTGCCGGCCGATACCAGCCAGAACGACTTGCTGGCTCTGGTCGATGACCTGAATTCCAGGGACGACATCGACGGCATCCTGGTGCAACTGCCCCTGCCGGATCACATCGACGAAGAATCGGTAATAGAACGCATCCTGCCCACCAAGGATGTGGACGGCTTCCATCCCTATAACGTGGGCCGGCTGGTCCTGCGCATGCCCCTGCTGCGATCCTGCACACCAAGGGGCATAATGACAATGCTGGAGCGTACCGGCCAGAAACTCGAAGGCATGGATGCTGTGATCATCGGCCAGTCCAACATCGTCGGCCGTCCCATGGCCCTGGAGCTGCTGGCGGCGCGTTGCACCATTACCGTATGCCACAGCCGCACTAAAGACCTGGCTGAAAAGGCGCGCAGTGCGGACGTGCTGGTAGTCGCCACCGGCAAGCCCCGCATGGTACCCGGGGCCTGGGTGAAACCTGGGGCCATCGTTATCGATGTGGGCATCAACCGGCTCGACGACGGCAGACTGGTGGGGGATGTGGACTTCGACAGCGCGGCGGAAGTGGCCGGCTGGATTACCCCTGTGCCCGGTGGTGTGGGGCCGATGACCATCGCCACCCTGCTGGAAAATACCCTGCAGGCGGCGGAACTGCATAAACAAGCCAGCTAATCCGGCGGACGGCAGGATTCAGGGCCAGCAACACACGCGGCGTCAAGTCTGATATGGCTTATGGGCACGGATATTTGCCGCGACAAGGCCTGCATGTCAATTACATGCAGGCCTTGTCGCGGCATAAAAACCGCGCTGACAGCATTGTGTACCATTGGTCCTATGCCAGGAACGGTGCTTGCTCGCCGGCACAGTTAGGAATGCCTCGCATAGTTCCTCGGCAGCGGAACACAGCGCATATTCGGACGAGCGGCGGCTTCCGCAATGGCCAGTGCATCACTGTAGTCGTTCTTGTTGGACTTGAGGCGGGGTTTTACGAACAGCCCTGGGATGATGCGCAGTTGGTGGTCTGATTGTTCAAAACTCCGTCCCCAGTATTGAGAGCCCTGACACGACTCCATGGCCTCGATGTACATCGGTAACATTACTGCATATTCAGCTGGCCTGCTCCGATTCATCCACTTCGAAAGATCACCTCGCCCGGTTGCTGGTAGCAAATCATTTTTACGAAAAAACAACGACCACAAGACCTCGTGCGAAAAAGGCCGCTATGTTCTCTGCATCGTGATGTTCAGCAAGAACCACTAAAACCTCAATTTAACCAGCGCACCCGCGAAGGGTGCGTTGTCATAGTCGCTCTTGTACAGCCGGTTTCCGCTGGCGTCCTCCACCTTTAGCTCACCGGAGAATTCCAGACCGCCCAACAGGCTCAATTCCACATCAGGATTTGGCATATAGGTTGCGGCCAAGGCAACCGGGATGGACCGGTCCTGACCCAAGCCATCCGGGGCCGGCCCCTCGTCGTTCAGGCGGAAGCGGATTTTCTCATAGCGGCCTTCCAAGCTGAAACGCCAGCGCTGAACCGGCGTCCAGCTCAGCGAAAGACCGGGTCCGCGGGATGCGGCCAGGCCGCGGCCGGTTGTCAGGCTGAGGGTATCGGAAATCTTCCAGTCGACCAGGAGGATGGGGAAGACATCCGTGTCATCATCGATGTCGGAAAATACACCTATGCCAGGCCCAATGGTCAAGCGTTCGCTGAAACGATATCCGGCGGCGGCCAGCATGCCCCATTGCTGACTGTCGGAACTGCTCGCTCCGCTCTCGCCCGAATAGCGCAACGAGGGAATGCCTACAAAGGTCCAATTATTGTCTGACCGATAACGTATCGGGACACTGACTCGATAATCCCGGATGCGGCTCCATGGATCAAGGCCGCCTAATCCGGAGCCGCCGGAAAAACCATAGCGGTTTTCCCCGTACCCCAGTGATATCCCGGCATTCCATGCATTGCCGATATTCCGTGTGGCGCTGAAGCGCACAAAGTAACGGTTTACGTCGAAGTCTCCGCCCGTGTCGAGGTCGCTTTCGAACTGCTTCACCGCCCCGCCATCCAGCTTCAGTCGCCAGTTCGGCGCATCCGCAACTGCCGAGCCAGCCGTGACAATCATGGCACAGAGCAACCAACATGCGATGGCGCCTGTACCCGCCATGGACCGGGAGTGAGATGGGTGATTTCGGTGTGGGGGTGTTTTAATACCTGTTTGCATCGGCAAGGCATGACTCCGGCCATGAACAGCTCATTGAGGGTTTTCGGATAGTGCAACGCCAGAATGCGCCTGTGCCTGGGCATTCCTGTCACGCTGGCAAGGAATCCAGGGTTATCCTACGGTTTTACGCTAGCATAGGTAAATGCACACTGTACAGGGACAGACGGATCTGTGATTGATTATCCAACGAAGCCTTGATTCGAGCTGTCGTGCATGGAGTCCCAACGCTGACAAATGCCTGCGCTGCGGATGATGGACTTCCTTATCGATCCGTAACTTGAGCGGGAGATGGTGAAACATGAACGAGAATACCGAAGCGCAGACAGGCACAGACGACGTCCTGATCGACAAGATTCGCGTGGGAATCAGCTCTTGCCTGCTCGGACAGGAAGTCCGCTTCGATGGCGGACACAAGCGTGACACCTATGTCACCGGCACCTTGTCTGGCTATTTTGATTTCGTTCCCGTTTGTCCGGAGGCCGCCGTGGGTTTGGGCATCCCGCGCCAACCCATCCGGCTGGTTCAGCGAAATGACAGCGTCCGCGCCGTGGGCGTGAAGACGCCGGATCTCGATCCGACCGATGAACTCGCCGCCTTCGGACGCCGTACGGCAGAACAAATGCACGATATCTCCGGCTATATCCTCAAGAACCGCTCGCCCAGCTGCGGCATGGAGCGAGTCAAGGTCTACGGAGAAAAGGGCATGCCGCAAAACAATGGCGTCGGTATCTATGCCGGCGAGTTGATGAAGAGTCTGCCGCTGCTGCCTGTGGAGGAGGAAGGACGGCTGGGAGACCCGGTACTGCGCGAAAACTTCATCGAACGGGTGTTCGTCTACCATCGTTGGCAGCAGTTGATGTGCGCCGGCCTGAGCGCCCGCAGGCTGGTGGAGTTCCACTCCGATCACAAGTACCTGATACTCTCACACAGTCAGGAGACCTATCGCCAACTCGGCCGCATGGTGGCAGAAGCCGGGAAGGCGGACCTGGCGGCCTTGTCTGCCGACTATATCAGCAGACTGATGACTGCCTTGAAGCGGCCGGCGACGCCGCGCCAGCACGTCAATGTCCTGCAGCACCTGCTCGGTTACCTTAAGGAACAACTCGACACGCTCGACCGGGAGGAAATGCTGGAAACCATTGAGCAGTACCGTCGGGGACTGCTGCCGCTGATCGTGCCCATCACGCTGATCAGGCACCATTTCCGGCGCCACCCGGATCCTTATGTGATGCGCCAGTTCTATCTGTCGCCGCACCCGAAAGAACTCATGCTGCGCAACAGGATCTAGCGGAACATCGTTGGATTTAATGCCAACTCTCTGCCGTGCCTTGCATCATGCGCGCCGCCAACTGGTCCCCTGCGGTCCGTCCTCCAGCACCACACCGGCCTCCTGCAACCCGTCACGAATACGGTCCGCCTCCGCCCAGTCTCTGGCCTTGCGCGCATCGACCCGGGCCTGGATCAGGTCTTCGATTGCCTGGTCAGACAGGCCTTCGTCGGTGGCGGCCTTGAGAAAGCCTTCGGCATCGTCCTGCAACAGCCCCAATATGCCGCCCAGGCGGCGCAGTTCCGCCCCCAGTCCTGCAGCTGCGGACATATCCACTGCCCGCAGCCGGTTCAACTCCCGCACCAGATCGAACAACACCGCCAGGGCCTCCGGACAGTTGAAGTCATCGTCCATGGCCGCATTGAAGCGCTCGGCATAAGTCTTGCCGCCAGCGGGTTCGGCATCCACCGGCAATCCACGCAGGGCGGTATAGAAACGGGTCAGGGCGGCCCGGGCATTGTCCAGGTGCTCGTCATCGTAGTTCAGGGGACTGCGGTAATGACTGGTGAGGATGAAATAACGCACCTCTTCCGGCTTGTATCGCCTCAGTATCTCGCGCACGGTGAAGAAGTTGCCCAGTGACTTGGACATCTTCTCCTCGTTGACGCGGACGAAACCATTGTGCATCCACAGGTTAACGAAGGTCTCGCCGGTGGCACCTTCGGACTGGGCAATCTCGTTTTCGTGGTGGGGGAACTGCAGATCCGCCCCACCGCCGTGAATATCGAAGTGATTGCCCAGGCAGCAGGTGGACATGGCCGAGCACTCGATATGCCAACCCGGCCGACCCCTGCCCCAGGGTGAATCCCAGGCCGGCTCGCCCGGCTTGGCCGCCTTCCACAGGGCGAAGTCCAGGGGGTCGCGCTTGGCCTGATCCACCTCCACCCGTTCTCCGGCGCGCAATTCCTCCGGATCCTTGCCGGAAAGCCTGCCGTAACCCTCGAAGCTGGCCACCGAATAGTAGACACCGCCATTATCCGCCGCATAGGCATGGCCCTTTTCAATCAGGGCCGTAATCATGGACAGGATATCGGCCATGTGGGAGGTGGCTTTGGGCTCCGCACTGGGCGGCAGGACACCCAGTGCATCGGAATCCTCGTGCATGGCCTGAATGAAACGCTCGGTCAGCTGACTGAACTCCTCCCCGTTCTCATTGGCCCTGGCGATTATCTTGTCGTCGATGTCGGTGATGTTTCGCACATAGTTCACCTCGTAGCCAATGGCCCGCAGGTAACGGCAAACCACGTCAAACACCACCAGCACGCGGGCGTGCCCCAGGTGACATAGGTCGTAGACTGTCATGCCACACACATACATGCGCACCTTGCCAGGTTCGATGGGCACGAATTCGTCCTTGGAACGGGTGAGGCTGTTGTAGATCCTGAGCATGGGCGCATTCACCAGCGGGTAATAAACCAGGGAACGAATCTTAACGGAATCACCCTCCCCTCACAAAGCGGATGGTTTGTCCCGGGCGACGCCAGCCAGTATCATGCACGGCTACTTACATATTGGGAGAGGTAAAACCCGATGCAGTTGATTTCAAAATACCTTCTGATTGCCCTGCTAGGCCTGACCACACCGGTTATGGCGGCGAATACTACGATTCTGATGGAGACCAGCCTGGGCAACATCACCCTTGAACTGGACGCCGGCAAGGCACCCAAAACAGTGGAAAATTTCCTCCGCTATGTGGATGAGGGTCACTATACAGGCACCGTATTTCACCGCGTAATCGATGACTTCATGATCCAGGGCGGCGGCTTCGAACCCGGACTGTCGAAAAAGGAAGTGCATGAGCCGGTTCGCAACGAAGCCGACAACGGCTTGAAAAATCTGCGCGGAACCATTGCCATGGCCCGCACCAATGCGCCCCATTCCGCTACCGCACAGTTCTTCATCAATCTGAAGGACAACGGCTTCCTCGACCACCGGGACAAAAGCCGCAGGGGCTGGGGCTATACGGTGTTCGGCAAGGTCAGTTCCGGCATGGACGTGGTGGACAAGATCGCCAAACTGACCACCACCACCAAGAACAACGCCGACGGCTTCCCGATGCGTAATGTGCCCATCGAAGCCCCCGTCATCACCCGCATGTCTCGCATGGAAAAACCTGGAGCCGACAAGAAATGATCACCCTCACCACCAATATGGGCGATATCGTCCTTGAACTGGACGCAGAAAAGGCCCCCAAGAGCTGCGCAAATTTCGAGCAGTACGTGACGGACGGTCATTTCGACGGCACGATTTTCCACCGCGTGATCGACGGCTTCATGATCCAGGGAGGAGGCTTCCACCCGGATATGGCGCAGAAGGCCACCCGTGATGCCATCGAGAACGAAGCGGCCAACGGCCTCAGCAACCTGATCGGCAGCATCGCCATGGCCCGCACCAATGCGCCCCACTCCGCCACCTCCCAGTTCTTCATCAATATCGCGGACAACAAGTTCCTCGATCACCCGGGACAGGATGGCTGGGGCTACTGCGTGTTCGGCAAGGTGACGGACGGCATGGACGTAGTCAATAAAATCAAGGGAGTGGCCACCACCACCAAGGCCGGCCACCAGGATGTGCCGGTACAGGATATCGTCATCGAGAAGGCCACCCTGAGTTAAAACAGGCAGCCCGGCCCCGTATAACCACGGGGCTGGGGTCCCAGCCCATGAAGTCCGGCGAATACCTCTTCATCTCAGATCTGCACCTGTCAGCCGAGCAGCCCGGGACCAGCGAACTGTTTTTTCACTTTCTGGCCGGCCGTGCCCGCCGTGCGCAGCATCTCTACATCCTCGGCGACCTGTTCGACACCTGGATCGGCGATGACGACGACACCCCCCTGCACATCCGGGTGATCAGCGCATTACGCAGGCTCAGCGACAGCGGAACCGCCATCCACCTGCAACACGGCAACCGGGATTTTCTTCTCGGCGGGGCCTTTGCCCGCGCAGCCGGCTGCACCCTGATGAAGGATCCGCAGCGGGTCGAACTACATGGAGTACCCACCCTGTTGATGCATGGAGACCTGCTGTGCAGCGATGATATTCCGTATCAGAAATTCCGCCGCAAGGTGCGCAACCCGCTGCTGCAATGGCTGTTTCTGCGCCGTGGCCTGGACAAACGCCGCGCCCAGGCCGCTGCCTATCGACGCAGGAGCGGCGAGGCGAAATCTGCCAAGAAGGCCGAAATCATGGACGTAAATCAAGCAACGGTACTGGACACCATGCGGCGCTATCAGGTACAGCGTTTGATTCACGGGCACACTCACCGACCGGCCCGTCACGAACTGAAGCTGGATGGACGATCCGCGGTCCGATGGGTACTTGGGGAATGGACCAACACCCGGGCATCGATACTTCGCATCAATCCTGGCGGGGCCAATCTGGAAATCGTGTCATGAGAACTCCCCGGGACACACATTCCAGTGGGGCTTGCGCAAGAAAGCCTCAGACCGGATCGAACATGGTCTCGGCAATAAATCGATAATCGGCATCCAGCAACTGATTCTCTCTCCTGCTACATTGATCAATGTTTAAACGTCCATTCGCCCCCATCGGCAAGTGCCGGTGCATGGAACCGCCGAATCATGCCAGGCGTCACATCCAGGCCCCGCGCCTCCAAAACCCGGGGCACCAGGGCCATGCGTGCCAGCAGGTCGTGGGCAGTACGCTGCGCCATGTCCCACAAGCCATTGTGGGCGGGAAAATCGCCGTACTCGTATTGAGTTGTGCTCATATCCTGAGTCCCAGAATTAGGTCCATCACATTGGTTCCGGTAGGACCGGTGCTCACCAGATCACCACTTGCCTGCAACAGGCTGCCTGCATCCGCCGCCGCCAGTGCCGTTTCGGCCTGATAACAATAGAGTCCCGCCCGCCGCAGGGTTCCCCCGTCGACCAGACCGCCGGCGTCTGCCGTGGGTCCGTCGGTACCATCCGTACCCATACTGAGCAGACACACTCCAGGGTGCCCGGACAGTACGGTAGCGGCGGCCAGGGCAAGCTGTTGATTGCGCCCCCCCCGGCCCGGTTCCGGTGGCAGCGACACGGTGGTTTCGCCGCCCCAGACATGCAGGCCAGGCGGTGATTCAAGCAACGCGGCAGCCAGTCCACGACCTTGTTCACAGGCATCGCCCCGTACAAACCGGGAGTGCAAAATGACTCGCAAACCGAGCTGCCGGGCAGCAGCGGCGGCGGCTGCCTTGGCCTGATCCAGACCGGCCAGGATGTGCAGTTCCGGGCCACGGGCTGGTAGTTCACCCCGCTCCGCCAGACCGGCATCGACCCAGGCGGCCAGCCAGTCCGGCAATGGCAATGCCCGTACGCCAGCCGCCAGTCCGGGATCCGGTGACAGCAGACCGGAGCCGATCACCGCCGGGTCGTCTCCCGGCACGTCGGATATAGCCAGGGCCGTGGCCGGGCGTCCCTGCAATTGCCTTAACAAGCCACCGCCCTTGATTCGCGACAGAGACTTGCGCACCTGATTAACAGCAAGGATATCCAGGCCGCTGCCAAGCAGCCAGTGGGTGGCCCGTTCCAGCTCTTCCAGTCCCAGGCCGGCCACCGGCGACTCCAGCAGACTGGATGCGCCACCGGAGATCAGAAACAGCAACTGCACCTCATCATGCCTGCCGAGATAATCCTGCAGGCGTCGGCCAGCGCGCAGGCTATCGGCATCGGGCACCGGGTGCCCGCTCTCCAGTGTCTCCAGTCCCAGGGCCGACAGGGACTTGTGCGCCAGGTGTGCGTATTTGCCGACCACCAATCCATCGACAAGTCCCGTCCCCAGGGCATCGGCGGCCCCCAAGGCCATCTCACCAGCGGCCTTGCCCACTGCCAGCAGGCGCACTGGAGCGCCGCAGCGATGCTCGGTCAGATATTGGCCCACCAATCGCCTTCCTTCCACCGCGGCCAGGGCCTGGGAATAGACGGCCAGCAACACCTCTCTCTGCTGCTCAGTCCGCTGCAACGGCCTTCACCGGGAACAACGGAAATTTAGGCGTTTGTGTTAAAATGTGGACTTTTCCGATACCGGGCAGATAGGACTTGAAAAACCTACAATTCAGGCGCGGCTTCAGCCTAAATGTGCTCATACGCATGATCCTGTTCGCTGCCGTGGGTCTGGGTCTGCTGATCTGGAAACTGGACTTCATCAACCAGGTGTATTTCCGCGACCAGCTCACCCCCACGGGCCTTATCATCAACGGCGCCATTGTCGCCCTGTTCCTGATCGGCCTGGGCAATCTGATTTTCAGCTTCATTTTCTACGCGGGCGAGGAAAGGGCCTTGCTGCGTTTTCTGGAAAACTTCAAACACAGCCCCCATTCCCCGCTGAGCCAGATTGCCGAGCAAAACATCATACACCGGCGCTTCACCAGCATGGAGCAGTTGTTCAACAGTAACACCCCCATCAACCAGAGTGCGCTGGCAGCCACCCTGGTGGCATCGGAGAGCACCCGGGGCAGCCTGCCCAAATTCATCAACAACATCCTCATCCTCACCGGCGTATTCGGCACCATAGTATCCCTGTCCATTGCCCTGATCGGCGCTTCGGACATGCTGGAATCCGCCATTGATGTGGGCGGCATGGGGCTGGTGGTTCACGGCATGTCCACCGCCCTGTCCACCACCATCACCGCCATCGTCTGTTTCATTTATTTCGGTTATTTCCACCTCAAACTGCACGATGTGCAGACCAACCTGCTGAGCGCCGTGGAACAGGTCACCACCAATCTGCTGCTGCCTCGCTTCCAGGTGCAGACGGACACGGTATTATACGAATTCACCGGATTGATCCGTTCCCTGCAACAACTGGTGAACAAGATGGAGACTTCGCAGGAGACCTTTCTGGCCATCGAGCAGCGCATGCTGGAGGCCATGGAGAAGTCCCACGCCAGGGCTCAGAACCTATCGACAGAGCTTGGCGCCATACGGGAGACCCTGCGCATCGGCTTCCGCCTGCCCGAAGAAGACAGGGAATGAACCCGGATCAGGGTTTCGCAGACCTACGCCTCAATAGGCAGGGGGGGCAGACCGAGGAAGGTTTCTGGCCCTCTTTCACCGACATCATGACAGTGGTCGTCATGATCTTTCTGCTGGCCATGGTCGTATTGCTTATCCGCAATATGGAATTGATGGACCAGCTGCGCGCCACCATGAATGCGGAGCGCGAAGCCGCCACCCTGGCCCGCCTCACCGGCGAACAAAAAGACACCCTTGCCGTGCGACTGCATACCGCCATGAACCAGTTGGTACTGCTGCAGAAGCAGTTGAATCACTTGGAGGCCCAGAATGAACAACAAGAGGCGGCCATTGCCAGCCAGAGCCACCAACTGGCGGCTGCGGAGAAAGAACGTAACCGGCTGCAGGGGCAGGGCGAACAGCAACAGGCCTTGCTGCAAGCCCGGCAACAGGATTTGGACGAGGCCCAAACCGCCCGCAACACGCTGCTTAGCCAATTCACCGGTGAGCGCAATGCGCTGAGCGCCCTGCGCAAGATCCACGACGACACCAGCGCAGAACTGCTGGCCAGCCGCCGTGATGTCCAGGACCTGCAAGCACGGTTGCAGGCCAGCCGAAATGAAAAATCCGAGTTGGAGCTACGTCTCAACCAAACCCAGAAAAAACTGGGACAGCTTGGCGCTGCCCGCGACAAGCTGCTGATCGTGCACGACAATGCATTGGATGAACTGCAACAGGCGCGCCAGAGAGCCGGTGATGCCGAGGCGGAACTAGAACAGGTCCTGGCCGGGCAGGCCGTTATGCTGCGGGATCAGGAGCACCTGAAGAGCAAACAGGAGGCATCCGCGGCCGCTTTGGCGGCAGCCCGAAAGAAAGCGGAAGAAATGCACCTGAGACTGGAGATTCAGGAACAGGCCCTGACCCAGGCTATGGCCCGGCTGGAGCAGGCGGATCTGTCTCTCAGCGGCATGCAGGAAGAGTACAGCAGCCTGAAACTGAAATACGACGACCTGATTAAGCCCGCACGCAGCGCGGAGGGCCGTTACCTCGTCGAAGTGCGTGTCTCCAAGGAAGATGACAGGCTGATCACCCGTTTCAGGGAGTCCCGGGAGGCGAAGTTCGACATCATGGAACGCCCGGTTCTGGAACGGCGCCTGAGCGAACTGCAGGACCTGCACAAAAACGGCCTGTATATCCGTGTCATCATCCCGGAAGACAGCGGCCTTAGCTACAACGAGGCCTGGAGCTTCACCAGCGGCATCCACGGTAAATTCGACTACTATTACCAGGGCCAGCGGGATACTCAGTAATCTTCCCGACCCGGCAGTGCATGCCAAAGGCGGAACACCTCCAGGGCCTCATCCCGCAGCAACTGGCCATGGCCCAGGCTGCGCAGGACCTCCGCCCGGCCAATCTGCTGCTGGATATGCCGGTCATCGAAACCGATGGCAGCCGCATCGCTGCTGTCCGCCGCATACCAGATATGCTCCATGCGTGCCCAGTAAGCGGCCGCCAGGCACATGGGACATGGCTGACAACAGGTATACAGTTCGCAGCCGTGCAGACGGAAATCACCGATCCGGCGGCAGGCATCGCGGATCGCCCCCATTTCCGCATGTGCAGTGGGGTCCAGATCCACCACCACTCGGTTCCAGCCCCGACCAATAATTTCATTCCCGCGCACGATCAGCGCCCCAAAGGGACCTCCATCGCCCTTCAAAACCCCATCCCTGGCCAAACTTATGGCCTCTCGCATACAGGATTCACGCCATTGCTGCACACTCAAGGCACTCCTCCTCAGATCGAACGGCAAACGCCTAATTATAAACTGATAGCACAGCTCATGATAAAGCCTGATAATAGATGCATATGGTAATTTTGTAATGAAAATGCAGCAATGGTCTCTTCGAACCCCTATAATCCATATTATCGTTTTATCGACAACTTAATGTTGGACGGTTTCTGATGAAACTATGCAGTGATTGCCGCAAAACCCCCTGGCCCTTCGCTTTTGCCCTTTTTCTCGCCAGCCTGACCGCATTCCTCACCTGGTTGTTGCTGTCCGAATCGGACTTCGGCATGACCGAGCGCATGATTGGTACCGGCCTTATATTCCTGGCCGCCTCTGCCACTTTGCTGCACTATATGCTGTCCTGCATGCGCCGACATTGCCACCATCACGACCCTCACCATCGTTAGGCCAGCTGGCAGCAGCTGTATAAGACCGTATTGCCGGGTCGGTGAAAAACGCCGGGCCTGTACAGCGATCATCCGGGAAAAATGAGCAGCTCCCCATACGCGCGGCAGCTTCCAGCACGGCGGAATGCCTGCTAACTATTGACTCTCAGTAAGTAATCCAGCCCGTCCTCATCCGTTGGGACGCTGCAATAATACCCCTGCACCAGGTCACAGCCGATTTTTTGCAGAAAATCCAGCTGTTCGCGGGTTTCCACCCCTTCGGCCATCACCTGCAGGTTCAACTCGTGGGCCATGGCGATTACCGCCGAGGTGACTTCCATGTCCCGGGACTCTTCCGGGATGTTGCGCACGAACGAGCGGTCCACCTTCAGCATGTCCACCGGGAAACGCCGCAGGTAATTGAGCGAGGAAAAGCCCGCGCCGAAGTCGTCGATATTCAGGCCGACACCCAGATCCTTCAGGACCCGCAGAATCTCGAAACTATGCTCCAGGTCCTCCATCAACGTGGTCTCGGTGATTTCCAACTGCAGCAGATGTGAAGCCACGCCGTTCTGTTGCAGCGCCGAGTCCACCAGCAGGGGCAGGTTACCCTGGCTGAATTGACGCGCCGACAGATTTACCGCCACCGGCAACTCCCGCTCATCCATCAGCAGCCGCCGAACCATCATGCAGGCCTGTCCTAGTATCCACTCACTCAGTTCCACGATCATCCCGGTCTCTTCCAGCACCCCCATGAACTCCTCAGGGAAGACCAGACCACGGGCCGGATGTTGCCAGCGCAGCAGGGCCTCCAGACCGACGATGGTCTGGCCGTCCATGGTGAAAACCGGTTGATAGTGGATTTGAAACTGGCCGGCCTCCAGGGCAACACGCAATTCCGTCTCCAAGGCCATTTGCAGGGACACCCGGCGGTTCAGTTCTTCGGTGAAAAACTGGAAGTTGTTCCTGCCCCGCTCCTTGGCCCGGTACATGGCCAGGTCGGCATTGCGCAGCATTCCCACAACATCGCCGCCATCATCCGGGGCAATGGAGATGCCGATACTGCTGGTGACCAGGACCTCGCTGTTGCCCAGATGGATCGGCTTGCGCAACACCTCGGATATCTTGGTGGCCACGATGCTCGCGGTGGTCGCGTCGGTCAACTCCGTCAGCAGTACGGTGAATTCGTCCCCGCCCAATCTGGCCACCGTATCCTGGCTGCGGACACAACCTGAGATACGCTGTGACACATGGCGCAGCAATTCGTCACCGGCCTCGTGTCCCAGGGAATCATTGATGCGCTTGAAGCGGTCCAGATCCAGAAACATGACCGCCACCCGGGTACCCTTGCGCCGTGCGGCATCCACAGACTGGCGCAGACGATCGACGAACAGGCGTCGATTGGGCAACTTGGTCAGCGTGTCATAGAAGGCCATCTGCTCCATACGCAACTGGCCCTGCTTGTGGTGGGTAATGTCGCTGGCCATTGCGATGTAGACACGCGAATTCCCGTAAAGCTTGACGTGCACCACCCAGGACAGGGTCTTGCAACTGCCATCCCGGCATTGGATCTCGGTCTCGAATTCATCCAGACGCCGCTCGGAGCAGCCCAGATCGCGAGTGGCTCGCATGATTTCGCGGCGATCGCTACGGCGCGGAAACAGTTGGCGAAAGATCACTCCGTCGGAGACCGACGACCTGGTATGCCCCGTAATCTCCTCAGCGGCGCGATTCCATTCCAGTACCCGGCCCTTGTGGTCAAATGCACAGATCAGGGTATCGGAGCTGTCGATAATATCCTGCAACAGACGCAGCTCATCCTCCCGCTCCTCCAGCCGACGGTGCAGTTCGAGAGGTCCCTTCTCCAGTGTCTTGATTTGTCTATCCTCTGCCACCAATCCCAGCCTCGCCGCTAAGGGTGTCTTGTGTCATACGAGCTTAGCTGGAAAAAACAACTGGATACATGATACAGACAGCAAAACTATCGAAAGAAAAACACTTACACAGGGCGTTTCTTCACCGCCACCTGGTCCCGCAGATAGACCGGCAGCCCTTGCTCAGGTGGCACACCCTGACCTGCTTCCAGCATGGCCGCGCCCAGCAAGGCCATGTCGTGTGCATGGCAAAACAGGTCAGATGTCACTGTCAGCAGGCTGTCACCCAGTTGCGGCCGCAGTGCATCGCCATAGACCGCCCAGCCATGCCCGACCCCGTGCCATCGGCCGGATTCGGGAAAACTCAGATTCTCGGGCCTGGCCACCTGCTCATCCCCGAGCAATTCCGCCAAACCCTGGTTACCGATACGGTAAGCACCCCAATACACCTCCTCCATGCGCGCATCGAATGCCGCAAGACAGGCCGTTGCCCCCTGCTCCCTATACAGGCGCTGAGCCAATGCCGCCAGATTGGATACCGGCAGCAAAGGCAACTCCGCACCCAGGGCGGCGCCCTGGGCTACCCCGGTTCCGATACGCACACCGGTGAATGCCCCGGGTCCCCGGCCGAAGGCCAACGCGTCCAGGTCACTCGGCCTGAGTCCGGCAACATCGAGCAGATCATGCATCATCTGCAGTATCAGCTCACCCTGTTTGCGTGGTTGGAACTGAAAGCGTTCGCTGATCACCCCGTCCAATAACAGAGCGGCGGAACAGGCCTCGGTGGCTGTATCTATGGCGAGTATTTTCATTGCAGTGCATATTCTTGGTTGTTGACTGGAAATCTGTTGAGGACCCTATCAGAGACGTATTTCGGATTGCCCGAATCGCCTTGAGTCTCAGCCGTTACAGCAACATTTGAGCTCTCAGGGATTTGAAAACCACCTCACCGTAAAGTTGGAACGTACAAAATGCTCCTGTGAGATCAGGTGTCGGAAACCTCTTGCTGAATGGCTGGGTGAAGTGTGTCTCGGACAGGATAGATAAGGTCATGTCTTGCTTTCAAGCCGGATGTACCATTAACTTGGCATGATGAGCAAAATATTCCTCAATATTTCCGTAAGTTCATTCGTTTCCAGGGATCGAAGGGACGCTCTCCCGGAAAGCAGGGGGGTAATCTGGGGTCGCTTAGGGATAATACTTGCCCTGTGGGTGCTGTTGTTAAATCATCCAAGCCCTCAGGCTCACGAATCGGATCAATATACGCTGCCCGTCGGCAGGGAGTTTGCCGATCTAAGCGTGCACTTCTCCCGCCTCGTCTACGAGGCCATCGCTGATGCCGTGGAGGAAACCAATGAATCCATTGCGGATACGCTCAGCAACGGTGAAGCCACGCCCGAGACTGTGGCACTGCAATCCCCGGATGTCATCGCAGGCAACGTCTGGGAACAGCTTTTCGCCACTTTCCCCACCAACGAGTCACTCGATGCCTCCCTTTCACGTCCCGAATTCAGGGACCTGTATCCCGGACTGGTGACGGCTTATCGTGCCGAGCAGTTTATTTATGACCACCCGGGATTGCTCGTTGACATCACCAAGCTGGTCAGAATCGGCTTCCGGGCCTCAACCGTCATGGTGGACGGCACCAGCTTCGGAACGGACAAAATCATTCATTTCATCAATCTCGGGCGTATCTACCATAACTACTATCTGGACGCATTGAACCAGGAATGGGGGGATGAGAGGATCCTGGCGGAGACAGTGCCTGTGTCCGTCAACAGCAACCCTTTTTTATCCGAAAACGGCTTGCTGGGCATGGTGACTACCGGAGTGAGATCCAATGGGGACCTGGCTGCCAACTACGCCGGATTCAAGTTCTATCGCAACCTCACCGAAGCCGTCACCATGGGCAAGCGCAGGCTTCCCCCAATGCTGGTGTTGGTGGGACATTTCTGGCGAATCGACGAACAGGTAAGCCCCTATTCCGATTTTTTCACCCGTTTTATCACCCCACATTGGAACGAGGCGCTAAACCCGAACGCTTACGCGGCCTGGACGGATACCTGGGTGCGCAAATCGATGCAGGCCAGATGCCCGGACCTGCTTGACTGGTATCGGGACCCGCAGGGCAATATCCGAGACCGCGAGGCATTCGTCAGGCTATCCAGGGAACTTTCGAGCTGGTACGGCGAGGACTACGGTTATGAAAGCGAGGGGGAGGAAACCGTCAGTATTGCGACGACCTGTTTTAGCCAACCGGATCGATACCATCGCAAAGCCGCACGGCCCGCAAGGCCGGCTGGTAACGGGGCCGACCAGTATGGACGGACACAGATCTGGTGGTCGGCCAAGGCGGGTGAGCATGAGAGAGTAAGTCTGCTGCTGGCATCGGGGGCGGACCCAAATACACCGGATATGGATGGGGAGACCCCCCTGCATGTGGCGGCACGGTGGAAAAGAGCCGGTATTGCGGAAAAGCTGTTGAAACAGGGCGCGAATCCCGACGCCGCCGCTCTCTATGGCAGCACCCCGCTGCATTTATCGGCTCGCCGGATGTATACGCAACTGACGGAACACCTGCTTCGGGCGGGGGCCAACCCTAATGTACAGGATGACTTCGGCCGCTCGCCGCTGCACGAGGCCGCCGCCCGCTCCGACCTTAAGACCATAGCCCTGCTGCTCCAGTACGGCGCAAATCCGCATATCGCCGACAAGAACGGCATAACGCCCCGGCATCTGATGGAGGAATCCGGACAGGACCGCTAAATAACATTGCTGGCAGGCACAACTACGGCTATCGGTTTGCAGGTAATATCGACTTTGTGATGAATTGGAAGTTCAGATTACCAATCCTGCTTCTGCTGTCGGCCCTTGTCGTCGGCTGTGCCTCGCGTGCGCCCCATGACCGGCGATACCAGGAACGGGAATACATACCGGACGGCGTTGCCATGAAACTGGTGTCGCTCTGGCAGGGGAAACTACTGACCTATATCAGTGAGCAAGGCAGGAGCAACCCCGTGATCCTGCTCCGTACCCGGGAGCAGCATGCCAGAGAGCGACTGAGGCCGGCCCGGATTAGCTTTGGTGCGATGAATCTGCAAGCGGGTACACCCGACCGCAACGGGTGGGATGCCAATGGTCTTCTGGTTGGCAGCCTCAGAGTAGATCAACGTGACTGGTATATCTTTGTCGTGGGGCTGATACGCAGGGAAGACTACCGGCCTTTGGGCATTCAGGAAATCCGGCCCGTGGCGCTGATAATCGACGCCGGCCGCGCCTATTGGAAGCTCGGCGCAGCCGCTCCAGAGGCCCTGGCACGCTATAAGAGAACATTTCCCGAAACAGCAAACAGGCTGTTTCCCGGGGAAAGCGATAACTTCAAGATCGAACACTCCGGCTTCGGCCTGCGCATAAAGGAAGTGCGCTCAGGAGCTGTCTGGCCGCTTTTCTCCCGGTAGCCTCTGTTAATCAGCGGGTATCCGCCACATCCTGCTTAGCGAAAAAGCCCTGCACCTCAGTCAGTCCCCTGGTGCGGCGCATGGGTGGCAAACTGCTCAGAAAGGCGCGGCCATAAGCCCGGCTGAGCAGGCGCGGATCGCATACCACCAATACCCCCCGGTCAGTGACGTCGCGGATCAGCCTGCCCGCCCCCTGCTTCAGAGAGATCACTGCCTGGGGCAACTGGAATTCCCGGAACGGGTTGCCACCGCCGCGACGCATGGCTTCGATGCGCGCCTGCAGCACCGGGTCCCCGGGCGAGGCAAAGGGCAGCTTGTCTATGATGACGCAGGACAAGGCCTCGCCGCGCACGTCCACACCCTCCCAGAAGCTGGAAGTGCCCAGCAGAACTCCGTTGCCGGAGCGGCGGAATCGCTCCAACAGCTCCGCCCGCGGGGCGCTGCCCTGCACCAGCAGGGGAAACGGCAGCCGTTCGGCCAGCAGTGCGGCGGCCTCCTGCAGGGCACGGTGGCTGGTGAACAGCAGAAAGGCACGGCCACCGCTGGCCTGCAACACAGGCACCGCCAGGTCGATGACCGCGCGATTGAAGTCAGGGGACTGGGGCTCGGGCAGTCCCGGGGGCAGAAACAGCAAGGCCTGCCGCGGGTAATCGAAGGGGCTGCCCCAGAGGCCGGTATCCGCGTCCGCTATGCCCAGTTGGTTCGAAAAATGAGTGAAGCTGCTCCCCACCGCCAGGGTGGCGGAGGTGAATATCCAGGCGGCGGGATGGGCCTGCATGCGTGCCTTGAATACATCGGCGATCTCCAGCGGCGTGCAATTGAGACGGAATCCCTGTCGGAAGGTCTCATACCAGCGGATGTCCGTTTCAGACTCCTGCCGGTCCAGTGCCATCAGACGCTGGCGCAGGTCGCCGCAGCGAGCCAGACAACTGTCCAGCCCGCGGCCGCGGCTGCCCAGATGGTCCAGGTCCTCCGCGAGTTGCCCGAGCAGCGCCTCCACCTGGTCCATGGCGTGGCGAATGGCCTGCTGGTTTGCGACCTCCGTCCAGGGGCCGCGCCTGGACTCCACACCGAAACTCAGGCGCAGATCGCACACCGCCTTTTTAAGACGCCCCGCCAGTTCGGGTATCTGTGGGGCATCACCGGCCTCGGCATGATATTCGGTCTCCACATCCCCCGCCAGATCCATGAGCTGGCGTTGCGAAAGGCTGCTGCCGAAAAAATTGCTCGCCACCTCCGGCATCTGGTGGGCTTCGTCCAGGATGAAGGCATCCGCGCCGGGCAGCAGATCACCGAAACCCTCCTCCTTCAGGGCCAGGTCCGCGCACAACAGATGGTGGTTGACCACGACCAGATCCGCCTCTTGTGCACGTTTGCGTGCCTCTGCCAGATGACAACGGTTCAGCTGCGGGCAGTCCTGGCCCAGGCAGTTGTCGGTAGTGGAGGTGACCCAGGGCCAGATACCGGCGTTATCCGGCAGGCCCAGTTCGGCGATGTCCCCGGAGCGGGTACGACCGGACCATTCACGCACCCGAAACAACTGCCCCGCCTGTTGCATGGGCATGCGGCTCGATCCCTGAGCGGATTCCATGCGGTACAGGCACAGGTAATTGGCACGCCCCTTAAGCAGAGCGACACGCGCCGGACTGGCCAGGGCCTCGCGGATCAGCGGCAGGTCCCGGTGGTAGAGCTGGTCCTGGAGATTGCGGGTACCGGTGGAGACAATGATCTTGCGTCCGCACAGCAGGGCCGGCACCAGATAGGCGAAGGTCTTGCCGGTGCCGGTGCCGGCCTCCCCGATCTGCACCCGGCCTGCCAGTAAGGCGGCATGTACCGCTTCGGCCATGTCCAATTGCTGCTGGCGAAAGGCGAAACCGGGAATACGCTTGGACAGCAGACCGTCCGGACCCAGGACCTCCTCGATTTCAGTCATCCGGAGCGGTTGTCCATCCGGTTGTCCCACACCTCCGATTCCAGTCCATCCTCCCGGGTCCACACCAGGCGGCCGATAATCTTGAAGCGTGCAACCGAGAGCGCACCACGCTTGGAGCGGCCTGCGGATGCCTGGGAGGCGTACTCCTGGATCTCTTCACGCCCCACCTCGTGGATCTCATAGGGTTCGTAGTCCGCATCCATGAGTACCAGCAGCACACTGTCCCACTGGCCGTCCATATTGAGCTGGCCGATACGCTGACCACCCTTGGATTCGTCAAAAATCGCCCGGCTCTTGATTTGCATGCGCATGTCGCCACGGGAGGGATCGATGGCCTGGTATCCGCTCTGGACGTTCGCCGCCGGCACCAGACCCAGCAGGCGGATGGCGTCGTGCTCTGCGATCTCATTGCTGATGCCAGGCAACGGCTTTCCCATGGCACGGCGATACTCTGCCGCCAGCTTGCGGGCCTGGGCAATGAGTTTTTCCGGTGCGTACAGGCTGCTCAAGATCGGTTCTCGGTGGAGTTGGCTTCTTAGGGTTTTACAGTGGCACTTTTTACACGTCGAATCAAGGGCTTGCCGCGCGATCAACCTCCACGCGCAGCAGCAATGATGCGTGCATTGTCGCGCCGCAGGGCCTCATCACCGCCAGCCAGGGCATTGGACTTGGCCGCCAGGCCGGCGGCCTGGGCACTGTTGCCCTGGTCCAGGCGGATGCGGGCCAGACGGTTCCACAGATGCGGATCGCGCTGCTCTATGCGCAGGCCCCGCTCCAGGGTGGCCGCCGCCGAGTTCAGGTCACCGGCGGCATGCTGGGCCTCCGCCTTGCGCAGCAAGGTACGTACCGCGGGGACCGGACGATAGATCTGACGCGCCGGCGCACGATAGGCAAGCGCCTGAGCACCGGCATCCCGCCCGGCCCGGGCCGGGGCGCCTGAGTACCCGTCAGCCGTATCGCCCACGGGTGCGGGTCGGTCGCGGCTGCCGGTGCTGGAACAGGCCTGGAGCAATGCCAGGGATAACAAAACAAGTATGCCCGATCTCATTCGAAGAACCTTTGGAAGAAGTTGGAAACCGGATCGCCCCTGCGCATGCAGTCCGCCTGCTGAACCGGCTGTGTGCCCCTGAGCAGAGGGACTTGCAATGCGCCGGGGCAATCCGCATCGGCGAGGTGGCCGCTCGCAGGGTCGATCCAGGTCATGAACACATCCTCCGGCGGGACAGACTGCAGGGAACGGCTGTCACTCTTGCCCATGATATCACCCCAGACCTGCATTGCGCCCGATGCACCGGTCAGACCTGCGGGCCTGTTATCGTCGCGCCCCACCCAGACCGCTGCCACCTTGTCACCACTGAAGCCGGCGAACCAGCTGTCACGATAGTCATTGGTGGTGCCGGTCTTGCCGGCCAGCGTGAGGCCGGGGGGCAGTTGTGCCTTCAGGCCCCGGCCGGTACCCTGCACCACGACCTGTTCCAACATCCAGCCAAGCTGAAACACAGCCGCAGGCTCCGCCACCTGCCGGACCGCCAGTGGATAGCGCTTCAGGGTCTTGCCACGGGTGTCCATCACCTCGCGCACCGCTCGCAACGGGGCACGGAAACCACCCGCGGCCAGGACCTGATAGACCTGAGTCACCTCCAGCGGCGTCATCGACAGGGACCCGAGAAGCAGGGAAGGCAATGGCCGCATTTCGCGCTGCACACCCAGTTTCCGCAGGCCGTCCACCACCCTTCCCAGCCCGAGTTCCAAACCCAGATCGACGCTTGCCAGGTTATAGGAGTGCATCAACGCCTGATACATGGGCACCTGGCCATGACTCTTGCCATCGAAGTTGCCCGGCGTCCATGGTCTGCCGTCGCGGCCCTTGAGGGTGATGGGCCTGTCCCGCAACTGACTGACGGGGGTATATCGACCACTGCCCAGGGCCTGCAGGTAGTACAGAGGCTTGATCAGCGAGCCGATGGGCCGCACCGCCTCCAGCGCACGGTTGAAACCCGAATAGCCTGCCTTGCGCCCCCCCACCAGGGCCAACACCTCGCCGCTGTCTGCCGCAGCCACTACTACGGCGGTCTGCAGTTTGTCGCTGCGTGGAGATTTTTCCATCTGCTGCAGACGCTTGTTTATCGAGCGGCGGGCCAGGCCCTGGATCCGGGGGTCCAGGGTGGTGAATACGCTCAGACCCTCTGAGTTCAGGTCCTCCTCCCGGTAGTCTCTCTGCAACTGCTTGCGCACCAGTTGCATAAAGGCGGGATAGCGGCCGGCGGGCCCTCCTCCCTTCTGACCCACGCCCAGCGGGGCCTGCTTGGCGTGTTCAACCTCCACCTGCGTGATTACTCCCTGCTGTGCCAATACGTCCAGCACCAGGTTGCGACGCTGTTTCGCCCGTTCCGGGTGGGAACGCGGATTATAGTAGGACGGCCCTTTGATCATTCCCACCAAAAGGGCCATGCGTGGCAGATCCAGTTGCGCCAGCGAGCGGTTGAAATAGAAACGGCTGGCCAGGCCGAAACCGTGGATGGCGCGACGCCCGTCCTGCCCCAGGTAGATCTCGTTGGCATAGGCCTCCAATATGGCATCCTTGGAGTAGCGGTATTCCAGGGACAGGGCCATCAGGGCCTCATTGAACTTGCGCAGCAGGCTGCGTTCACTGCTCAGGTAGAAATTCTTTACCAATTGCTGGGTCAGTGTACTGCCGCCCTGCACCACGCGCCCGGCACGCAGGTTGCTCCACAAAGCTCTCAGTATGGCCAACGGGCTGACCCCGTAATGGCTCAGGAAATCCCTGTCCTCCACTGCCAGCAGGGTATTTACCAGCATTTCGGGCAGTCCCTTGCGCCGCACCAGGATGCGGTCCTCGTTATGCGAGGGATAGATGTTTGCGATCAGGGCCGGGTCCAGCCTCACCAGATCCACGTTTTTGCCGCCCGCCGCCTGTTTGAGGCTTTTCAGGCGACCGGCGGCGAAGCGCAACTCCAGGTAGTGCGAGGCTTCCTGTCCATCATGAAAGCGGAAGGCCCGGGTGCGCAGCAGAAAGCGCTGCTTGTAATAGGAGTAGCTGCCCGGCCGGTCGGGATGCCGGCTTCGATCATAGCCCAGGATTTCCAGTTCACGCTGCAGGGCGCCGGTATCCAGGCGCAGGCCTGCAAATAATTCCAGGGGGCGGGCATACACCCGTGCCGGCAGGGACCAGCGTTTACCCTCGAAACGTACCCGTACCACCTGGTCCAGATACAGGGTATAGAGGGCGCCCAGCAGGCACAGGGCCAGAACCGGCAGCAACAGCCAGCGCAACCAGCGGCGTACCCGGCCACCCCGGCTACCGCCCCCGGACCTGTTCTTGGACGTTCGGGGCGTGCGGCGCGGCTTGCTGCGGATCTTGGGCGCCATGCGGATCAGGCGGTCTCGTGCCGGCGTACCCGCGCGAGCCAGTTGCCGAACAGGGTGTCGGCAACCTGGTGCAATTGTTCGATCCGGGCGGGCAAGTCCCGGGTAATCTCGGAAAAGCCCTGGATGCAGCGGGCATTATGGTCCAGACTGCGGCCATAGTTGCGTAGCCAGTTCTTGACCATGCGCTCATTCATCTCCACGTGAAATTGCAGGGCCAGTGTATCGCCCAGGACATAGGCCTGGTGGTGATAGCATGAATTCTCCAGCAGCAGGCGGCTGCCCGGAGGCAGTTCAAAGGCCTCGGCATGCCAGTGAAAGGTAACGATTTCCCTAGGCAGTCCGGTCAGCCAGTCCTCGTCCGGCGCATCGGCGACTCTACGCACCACATGCCAGCCCACTTCCATGCCCTTGGGATTGGCCATCACCCGTCCGCCCAGGGCCTTGCTGATGAGTTGACCGCCGAAACAGATGCCCAGCATGGGCATACCCCTGGCATGGGCCTTGCGGATGAGCGCCAGCTCAGCCTCGATCCAGTCCAGGGGGTCATTGACGCTCATGTTGCCGCCCATGAAGATCAGGCCAGAGACATCTTCCAGATCCCCAGGCACGTCCACGCCCTGGTCCAGGCACACTAAGTCCCAAGACACACCCTGGCGTCCCAGGAATTCACTCAAATAGCCCGGGCTCTCGCACACTTCGTGACGGAAAATT
>RRYU01009955.1_pt1 | contig 35953 bp, 32 predicted proteins | sample 2162651 | NCBI WGS metagenome assembly RRYU01 (sample SAMN10267283, study PRJNA491782) | microbial mat metagenome | isolation source: biomat in the production well | place: Japan: Minami-Kanto gas field, natural gas well KTG3 | collected 2017-06 | reverse complement strand
CGAGTGCTTTACGAAGAAATTTGAAATGGCCTGATGCTAGGTTGCTCATAACAATATTAACAAGAGAGGACATTGAGACAACAACAGTAGATTGGCTTCTAACCACAAATAGATTATCAGAATAACCCCCTCTGACCATGCTAGATACTTATGTTGGTTATGAAGGGGTAATTAACCTACTGACAAGAATTGAACATGGAGTGTATTCCTGATATCTACTTATATTTAATATCAAGGTAAAAAAACATGTAGAAATTCCTTGTCAATAAACCCATGTTTTTTACCAGATTGTGTCTCTATTAAATGGACTTTAATCCCCAGTTTTTGACACTCGTTTTGTATTGATCTTGTGCTTCGACGTACCTTGATAGCTATTGCGTTACAGAAAATATATTTAGAATTGAATGCTTGAATTGATTTTGTAAGTATTTTTAAATTTTCCGAACTGCTATCGCTTTCAATATAACCTTCTGATACTAGCTGTTTTACAGCATAATAGTCACAGTTAAGTTCTGGCACTGCTTGTCTGACAGTTAGGGATTTAAAATATTTTACTGAGTTTTTACAGATGTAATCAGTAACTGGTTCAACATCAAGATACATTTCCTGAACACTATTATCTTTTTTGTATATCACATGTAGTTTGTCATTTAGTATTGAAGTAATTATGTCTGCTTTTATTTTGTGACTGTTGAGTTTCATTCTCATAATCTCAGCTATAGATATTTCAAAAGGATTATGAGGTGAGTTTTGCTTAATGAAATCAGCTTTATTCACCAATCTATCTTTAAATATTCTTAGATCATATTCATGGTATGACTGAACTTTATTTCCAATATGAGTCACGGTATAAACATTATCCTCACGGAGTTGATCTAAGACACTTACTGGCAATCCAATATAACTCGCAGCTTCTCTAGCAGTAAAACTAACACCTTCTTCAATTCTGTTTGGCATGTTTTGAGTAGTATCAAATAGTAGCCTCCCACTTTTTGATGGTATTGGTTGTATTAATCCTACACTTACCATCTTATGAATGGTTGATTTGTGTACATTTAAGATATGTGAAAGTTTGCTGATACCCACAATAGAATTGATGGTTTTGTCAGATGTATTTGAGTTGGAAGATTTACTGATACAGTGGGCTCCATATTTTGTGAATATCTCTCTAATAAAATTGGTATCTTTATCTGGAAGACCTGACCTGAATAGTGAATCATAAAATGGTTTAAGTGCTCTGGTTAATCCAAAGTCAAATATGTCATCATGATTGTTTTTCTTGGCATATATGTCATCGAGAATCTTGTAAACTCCATTTGGCCAATTGGCAAAAAATTGAGCCGCTGCCTTAAGTGCTGTAATTTCTTTATTATCTTGGTTCAATCCTGATTTATTTAAACTAACTGATATTCTGCCAATGCGTTCAATTATACCGAGCAGACTATTAAGAGGTGTATTATCTAAGTCGTCAAATGGAAATTTGAAGTCATCATTATTTAATAGCACTAAAGACTTATTGTGTACTTTGCTCTGCAGAACAGACTGTAAAAAAATGAGGAACTCATCATGGATTACATCGTTTTGCATATTAGTAATTATATGTGTGGAGTTACATTTACACTGTAATAATCCTGGTCTCATCCATGATAAGTGTTTACCACATAAATCACATGTTAATACCAGCTTCTTTAGATGTTTTGGGCATACTTGAGCATATCGAAGTTGCCAATAATTATCGGCATATCCATTTTCCTGAATACAGTCAGGGCAAATTTTACTGTTTTTTATTTGTAAATGACTTGTTGGTATACGATGACCATTTAATAGTAGAGTCTTCATATTTAATGTTGTTTCATTGTCAATGTGCATTAATGGTTTTAGTTCATATGCATCATATCCATAAAGCAAAATAAGTTTTTCTAAAGGCATTCTGGCAGAACGGATTTCATTTTCAGTCATGCCTGAATAGCGGAGCATATGGCTTGGGGTTCCATAGCCATTCATCTCAGAGGTGCGAAGAATAAATCCATGTAAGCTTTCATTTTTGAACGGTTTTGGTGTTATTACAAGCGGAGATATTTTGTCAGAGATCATTTTATTTCCTTAAAACTTCAGATAAACGCATTTGTTTTCTTTTTTCTTTGGTTAAGACTGGTTGTGAGTCTGTAATGATAATTTGCTTAACACTATTAACTATCTCAGTAGAAGGTGTTGCATCAAAGTTATGTGTGAAGGGGTTGATGATTTGGATATCCAAATCGAAAATAGAGTCTAAGAATGCTATTTCGATATCTTTAAATGTGATATCAAATTGTTCGTTATCTATGGCATTTTCTATTGCTTCGGTAAATATATTAGAAAGTAGACCGAGTAGTCCTCCAGTAGCACAGTAAAATCTGAAGGACATATCATCTGAAGCTAGATCAGGGAAATTAAATGGTGCTAATTGTTCCTGAAAGGTATTCAAAATAGAACGAAATGTAAGTCTATCCTCTTCAATACTCCAATCAAATCTGGGTAATTCGATAGGTGTTCGGAATCTCCTTTTAAGCTGCTTGTTAGTTTCGAAAACGCGCCTGCAATATGGAAGTCCGGCAGCAACAATATTTACATCTGTTTCATAGAGAAGTATTTTCAATAAATCAGCAGTATGATATGACGTGGTCAACTAATTTGTTACAACCCAGTTAAGCTATGCTGCTACCTTCTGTAAATCATACTGCGCCTCAAAATCATTAGGGCTCATATACCCCAAATATGAGTGCAGTCTTGTCTGGTTATAGAACATCGAAATGTAATTCAAAATATCCTGCTGTGCTTCATAGCGAGTCTGGTAACTGCGCCATTGAACACGCTCCTGTTTCAAACTTCCAAAGAAGCTTTCAACAACCGCATTGTCCCAGCAATCACCTTTTCTGCTCATACTGCCCTGAATGCCATGAGCTTTGAACAATTGTCTCAGTACCTTACTGGCATACTGGCTTCCCCGGTCTGAATGATGAATCAGTCCTTCATCAGGTCGTCTTCGCCATAGCGCCATCTGCAAGGCATCACAGACTAACTGTGCTTTCATCCGGCTGCTCATGCTCCATCCCACAACCTTACGTGAATAGAGGTCAATCACCACAGCCAGATAGAGCCAGCCTTCCTGCGTCCAGACATAGGTAATATCACCGGCATAAACCGTGTCTGGTTTCTCTACCGCAAATTCACGGTTGAGCAGGTTTTCATACACCGGTTGCTTGTGGTTGCTGTTCGTCGTTACTTTGTACTTCTTACGATACTTCACCTGAACACCGGCCTCTTTCATCAACCTGCGTGTTTTGTTCCGACCGACAGGATAGCTCAGACTATTCAGAGCCTTCCTCATCCTCCGGCTGCCATAGGTGTTATCAGAGCTTTTCGCTATCTTCTTCACACATTCAATCATCGCATCATGCTCTGTTGTCAGTGGCTTATTCGCTTGCCGCTTCAGGTACTGGTAGTAACCATTGCGACCGACACCCAAGGTCTGACATTGCAGACTCACTGGCCAGGCATTCTTATGTTGGGTGATAAACGAATATTTCACTTCGTTTCTGCTGCAAAGAATGCCGTCGCCTTTTTTAATATATCTCGCTCCATCTCAAGGCGTTTTACCTCAGCTTTAAGCTTCCGGATCTCCTCCTGCTCAGGTGTTAGCTTGCCATTACCCCGAAAGGATTGGCCATCATTGTCACGTTGATGCTCTTTGATCCAACGACCTAACATCGTAGGATTGATATCAAGACTTTTGGCTGCTTCAATGCGGGTGTAACCTTGTTCAAGTACCAAGCTGATTGCATCCAGCTTGTACTCTTTGGTGTATCGTTTTCTTGTGGTCATTTACTTCTACCTCAGTTAAGTGAATTGTGCTTAACTGGGTTGTACTTGTCTATTAGACCACTTCAGTATGCAACTATAAAACTGCCTTGATCTACAAGATGTTGGAATTCATCAAGTACAATTACTTTTGTGTCTGTATGTTTGATGTACGTTATAAGTCTTTTTATTTTAGTCTCTTTAATGCCCTTATCGAATGAAGGATCCCCGATCTTAAATAGGAGTTCTTGTACTAAAGAATTTGGAGTGGGTGCAGAGGGTACTATTGCTTGTAATACAGGCACTTTTAATCCATCAGTTTCTCGATAGCAAGGGTACATATTCTCAAACTGTTTTAGGATTCTCGTTTTTCCAGTCCCTGATTCACCAATAATAAGCGTAGAACGGTTATCAGAGTTATTATATGAGCCACTATAAGTCCTATTGATTGACTTGATAGCTTTAGTAACAGCTGTATGACAAACCATAATACGTTGGACTGTCCCTCTGTAGTCTTCAATAGATTGATTATTATTCATTTTATGCAGACCTTTTAGCCGACAATTACATCGAACTTTGGTAGTTCAATAATGGTGTCTTTAAACATATTATTTGTATCATTTGAGTCATTGTGATCAAAAAGAACATGTGAATTCATTTTGTTTTTAGAGGTAGAAGAATCAGTCGTATTGCATGCATTTATGTTGCTGGAATCATCAATATCAGAATTCAAAAATCTCTTTGCTTTTGACCTCGTCTTAATTCTTTTATCCTTAAAGTCGCGCATGATTAATTCACGAATTTCTTCTTTTGCTTTCGCTAACGAAATAATATCGATGCTATTTAGAACCTCACGTGCATACCGCCTAATTACATCGTGTTGCCATTTTGATAGACCGGATGCATATTCAAAATTGATGGCATTTACTTTAAGTGGTACTTTTGTGTCAGGATCTACAACGTAAATGTATCCAATGTTTGTCGGGTTTGAACGCACAGTTACTTTAAGTTGTGATCCATATTTCAGTCGTAAATTATTAAGAGCTTTGGAATTGTATTGAATACTATTAATCTCAATACCTTTATGAGTAAGAATCCTATGATTGACATAACCCAGAAAGCTATCTAATTCACTAACATCACAAGGTAATGGAATAGCCGTTTTATCAATATTCTCCTGCCATGCATTGATAGGTTTTTTTCCTAGTTTTTTATGGATATCAACGTGATAAATGTCGACTATCCACTTATGTGCTATTTCCTTAAAAGTGGATAGTGTAATAGTTGCATTTTTTACTGAGTCGTAATCATCTTTTTCAAAAATCTTTGAAAAAGTTGTACCTGGATAACCATGAGCCACACCTTCATTCATAGTCTTAAAATGACGTTCAATAATCCCTTTGAACCATGGCTTTTTTCTTGGTGTATATTGAATTGTTATTCCAAATGGATAACACAAAGCTTCTAAGTGATTTGAGTGAAATTCCAAACCGTTATCAACCACCAGCGTCTCCATAACACCATATGGTTCCCATTCATTTTTAATATTTGGAAACTCATCGTGTAGATTGGCTTTTGGTAATACTGCATGTTTTATACATTGAGCCACTGTTAAAAAACTGGGTGGTTCAAATCCGATATAGATACCTAGCAAACATCTTGTAGCCACATCAATACAGGCTGTGATGGTTGGACGTCCCAAAGGAAGCATGGTGTTATCATCGATGACCATAATGTCAATTTTTGTATGATCAATTTCTGTACGCTCAAGAGGTTTGTTGGCAGAAATACTACCAGTTACTGAACGAAATATCCGTTGAGCATACTGGTATCCTTTTTTTGCTTTTACTCGTTCATATGCAGGTATCTTGTAAATTTCACTTCTAATAAATGACAGATTAGGTAGCTTGATTTTCTCACTTTCAAGTAGAAAATTATTTTCATGCACAATTCTGGAAACAATATGGTAGTAGGTATCCTTGATGGTTGTTTCGCGTTTACCAAGATAGAATGATTCAATTTCTTCCGTAATTATTTCAATAAGGCGTTCACTGTAACGTCTAAATAAGTGATCCAAATCCCTATCCACCTCACACTTGCATAAGCTGAGGTTTGTTAGCAGGAAATGGAGACACATTATTCATAAAGGTTCTTACCGCTTCCATTAACCTTTTCATTGTTGGGTAACGATGATTGCGTGTCACTGTATCATGAAGTTTTTTCCATAACCGCTCTATGCGATTAACCCAGGGATGATAGACTGGCTGAAACAAGAGCTTAAACTTTCGATTATGTTCCAGGAACAACTTTGTCATTGCACTTTTGTGGATAACATAGTTGTCTGCAATCAGTGTAATGCTTTGGGCATTTCGATATCGTTTGCGTAGCTCTGCCAGCAAAGCGATAAAAATCTCTGAATTCTTCTTTTCCCATTCCACCCAGATAACCTTTCCTGTTTTTGCGTTTAATGCACCAGCAAGGTAGTGCTTTTGATTCTTTCCCGGTGTTGGTATGGCCATCTGCTTCCCTTTCTCCATCCAGGCATGGCCAATACGGGGATTCAGATCTATATCCACTTCGTCCACGTAGAAAACAGGATCCTCTGCTGTGGCATTTGCCAGTGCATCATCTATGGCCTTCATTTTCCGCTCTTTTTCTGGATCTCTTATGAACAGTGTGGGACGCGCACGGTTCCAGACAATCCCCAATTTGGGTAACAACCTGCGTATCGTCGAAGGATGGATAGATTTGTGAAAACGCTCTCGTAGTTGCTCTGCTAACATTTGAGAAGTCCAACGGGCACTTAAATAGCCCGTATCGTGAGGGGAGCTTGCTAACAGTATTAGCAATGCTTCACACAACTTTTCTGTAACCGTATATTTATGTCGACCAGGTGAATGAGGGAGAAGTCCTGCCTCACCTGAGCACTCATATCTTCGTTTCCATTTGCGGACACTTTTGCGAGTACTGAAAATGAGTTTTGCTGTTTGGCTAATTGATTTTCCTTGATTGAGCCAGAGTATAGCTGTTGCTCTGCGTCGATAATTACCATCCTGATGAGATTGGGTAATTTTCTTTAATCTTCTTCTGTTTGATCGAGGGATTTCCAGTACACTATAGTCCAACTTGAGCACCTTTCTGATTGGGTTTGTTGTGGTAAACGATCAGATCGTTGGAAGGTGCTTAAGTTCAATTAACTGGATACTATTTCGGAACTTTTATTTAGACATATAACATGACTTCAGCGACATCATTCGCCCACGGCGCAAACTCCGGCACTGAAAACAGCTCCTGCCCCACTGCACGATGAAGATCCGATACCATCATCACCCCCATCTCCTTGGTGGGGAACTTGCTTGCATAATCGAGGATCTTGCCATAGATCTGTTTGCCATCACTGCTATCTTTGGCACGAATTGCACGTCCTACCAGCGCCGAGGCAATCGCATATTGCAGATCAATCTCATCCGGAACCGGAATATCCTCTCCACGTAATATCGCATCAAGATCCGGTAATTTATCAAGATTCTGAATAAATGCTGAAAGCTCAATACCGGCAGCCGGGCCTACACAAGCCTGAAACGAGCTGGTAATGAGATTGGGCATATCTGCAAATTTATGCAGAGCGCGGTTGGCAAATTCCCAGGAGCGTGGCGATGGAAATGCAACCGGATTGTGTGCCGGATCAAAATCAAACAGTAACTCCGGACGAAAACGTAAAAAGGCAATCACCCCTTCATGAATGTTGTGGGCATAGGCCCATGAGATCCAGTCATCGAGGTGGGTTTCAAACTCAAAATGGGCAAAGCGATTCGCCAATGGCGCCGGCATGGAGTAAGTGACGCCGCGATCACCCTGGCGGTTTCCTGCGGCAATAATTGCCCAACCATCCGGTACCTGGTATTCGCCCAGTTTGCGATCAAGGATTAACTGATAGGCCGCAGCTGATACGCTAGGTGGTGCCGAAGTGATCTCATCCAGAAACAGTATCCCTTCTGAACCATGACGCGCTTCATCCGGTAACATCGCAGGAACAGCCCACTCCACCCGATCACCATTTTTAAAAGGGATACCACGCAGATCACTGGGCTCCATCTGTGAAAGGCGAATATCAATAACCTGAACCTTATGTCGCTCACCTGCCTGCATCACCATCTGTGACTTTCCGACGCCTGGTGGCCCCCATAACATAACCGGGGTGTGATGACCTTCGCGGGTACTTAAAAATTCCTGTTCCAAAACAGTAGCAATATGAGCGGGGCGCATGAAATCTCCAAATAGGGCCAATATTGTTATCTCGCATCATTTTAAAAAAACGATGATTTAATGTCTGTATCTATTTGGGGACAGTTGTTCCAGATTAAAAGCGTCTATTTGGAGCAGACGCGATGAATCTGGTGGAGGTCAGTCAATCCTGCCAGTATTTTCTCAATTCCATTTTGTTTGAGCGTATGCATACCGGCCTTGATCGCAAGGTGTTCAATACTCAGGGTATTTTGACGTTCAATGATGGCATGACGGATAGCATCATCAACAATCAGCAATTCATGCACTCCAATCCTGCCATGATAGCCAGTGTGATCACACTGATCACAACCAACAGCTCTATGGAGAACTATTTCACCCTCCCCGTTTTGATATTGCTGTTTGAGATTTTCGATGGCAGCTGTTCTGAGCGTTTCATCTTCAGGGAGCTCCTGACGATATTCATCAAACAGGTGTTCCAGCATCTCATCATCGGCGACAAAGGATTCACTGCAGTGGGTACAGAGTGTCCGTGTTAATCGTTGTGCCAGAACACCGGTTAAGGTATCTGTAAAAACAAAGGGGTCCATTCCCATATCCAGCAGGCGGATAACACTCTCTGCTGCGCCATTGGTATGCAGGGTTGATAACACCATGTGTCCGGTTTGTGACGCTTCGATTCCGATACGTATAGACTCACTATCTCGCATTTCGCCAACCATAATGACATCCGGATCTGCACGCAGGAATGCCCGCATGGAATCAGCAAAGCTCATGCCGTTTTTGTGATTAATCTGAACCTGACGTAGCCCTTCCTGAATAATTTCAACTGGATCCTCTGCAGTCCACAGCTTTATCTCAGGTTGATTCAGGTGATTTAATATCGAATGTAATGTGGTGGTTTTACCTGCTCCCGTAGGACCACACACAAAAAACAGACCATTGGGTCGTTCAATCACATCCAGCAGCCTTGTATGGTCATAATCACTCAGGCCGATTTGATTAATCGGTATGGGCTTCTCATTGGTCAACAGGCGAATGACTACATCTTCAAGATCACCCACAGTCGGGATAGTCACAATACGCAGACTGATGGGAATACGTTTGTAACGCCTGAAATCAATTTTGCCATCCTGCGACTTGCGATGTTCAGTGATGTTCATTCCTGCCATGACCTTAATCCGTGAAATCACCGCCTTGCTCAGGGATGAGGGGATGTGCAGATAGTGCACCAGCAATCCATCCTTGCGAAAACGCACATTCGCCTTGTTTTTGGAGGATTCAATATGGATATCGGATGCTTTGGAGTTATAGGCCTCCAGTACAATTTTATTAACCAGACGAATTACAATATTTTCTTCATGTTCGGTGCCGGTCTCCTCCTCTTCATCCTCATATTCGATAATTTCACTGAACAGATCATCCCCCAGGCTTTCATCACTTAAGTAGATGTTGTCAATCAAATCCTGAATGGAGTCGGCGGTTGCCATCACCGGCTCAATGTGGAGGTTAGTATGAAAGCGTACGGCCTCAATCGGTGTCCATTCCAATGGATTTTCTACTGCTACAATCAGTTTTTCTGCAGATTTATGCAGGGGTAATACGTGAAATTTTCTGACTGTTGCTTCCGGGATCAGCTTTAATGCACCCAAATCAGGGTGAAAGCGGCGTAAATCAACATATGGAATACCTAGCTTGCTTGAGAGTGTCTGTTGAATGATCTCCTTGGTAATAAAGCCATTTTTAATCAAGATTTCTCCCAACGGGATCGAACGGTGTCCCTTTTGTTCCTCCAGAGCGATTAGCAACTGCTCATCTGTAATCAGACCTTGGCTAAGCAATAACTCTCCGAACTTTATGGCGGGTACCTTTTTCTGGTGTTCCAGGGCCTGCTCCAGATCCTTCGCGGTTAGAATCGCTGCCTGCTGGAGGTAGGAGCCAATAGGTAACTCCTGCTTTGCTGACTGGTCTTTCAGTGCCTCATCAAGCTGCTCAGGCTTTAAGTGATTTTGCTCTACCAGCATTTCACCAATCAGCGGGCCGACCCTGTACCCTTTAATCGACTTATGCGGAATCATAATAGAGGTAAACTGTTTCTCGCCCACCAATGGATAGAGGAAAATATTCTCCTTATTAAGGCGCAAACCCAGGGTTTTGCCGCGTAATACATCCCCATCACGGAAGTTAACCTGATAGTCCTGCGGATTTTTGGGCGGTTCAATAGGAACCTGTTGTTTATCGGCAACTGTACCATCACGGATCCACTGTCTTGGTTTTACCAGTTTGATGATTTTGATACGCTCAAACTCGTAGGTACGCTTGCTTTTATTCTCATGCTGAACGGTGATGGTATCGACCTGCTGATCCAGTTCCATCAATACCGCTTTGACCTTATGACCATCATTGAAATGGATAAGCACACTCTCTCCCTGTTTGATCTCATTGGATGCAACATTGCCGATCCATAATGGCTGTGGCCAGAAGATCTGCGTTTTATTTTTATTATTCATCCTTATTCCTCTCTTATGAGGCCGACTAATCAGTCGTATAAAATATTTCTTTCTTTAAAAAGCATAGTCAGTCACACATTCTTTTGCCATCAAGGAGATAGGCGCTAATGAATATTTTTGAAAAATAAGCTTGATCGTTCTCTATTTGTTCCCTATGCTTAGATTCTACTTTCAGGAACCAGTGAGATCAGGCCATGCTGACACGTCAACAACAGAATACGCTTCAATATATTGAGAAATTTATTGCAGATAACGGCTTTTCACCCAGTCTGATTGAGATTGCCGAGGGTATAGGTATCGCCTCCAAAGGCGTGGTGCATCGCTATGTGCAGGCACTGATTCAGCAGGGCTACCTGCGCATGAACTCAGGTCGTCATCGTGGCCTGGAGTTGGTCTCGCCCGAAGCCGAGGATGTTCTGGCTCTTCCCTTTGTTGGCAAGATTGCCGCGGGGCATCCCATTGAGGCCATCGAAAACTACGACACCATTGATATCGGTGAAATGTTACTTGGCCCGGGTCGTTTTGCATTAAAGGTGCAGGGCGACTCGATGATCGACGCCGGGATCCTTGATGGCGATACCGTCATTGTGCGCAGCTGTAATAGTGCCCGTGATGGCGAAATCGTGGTGGCGCTGGTCAACAACGAAGAGGCAACTCTCAAACGCCTGAAAAATCGCGGTGATGGTACAGTTGCATTGATCCCGGAAAACAGCGAAATGCAGCCTATGATCTACCCTGCTGATCGCGTCGCAATCCAGGGTGTACTGGTAGGCCAGTTACGCACTTATTGATCACGATGCACCCCTCTCTTTCCCAAGATCCATTGAGCTGCCCACGGATCTGGTCACGCGCCATTATTCTGGTTGATATGAATGCTTTTTTTGCCTCAGTGGAACAACTCGATTATCCCGAATGGCGTGCTCGTCCGGTAGCTGTCACCAACGGAGATCAGGGAACCTGCATCATCACCTGTTCTTATGAAGCACGCGCCTATGGTATTCACACCGGTATGCGCTTGAATCAGGCACGTAAATTATGCCCGGATCTGATACAGGCACCCAGCCGTCCCAAGCGCTATGCACAGACTTCAACGGCCATTATGGATGCACTCACCGATATTAGTCCTGATATGGAAATCTATTCGGTAGATGAGGCATTTTTAGACGTCACTCATTGTCAGACTCTTCACGGCACCCCGGCTCGCATGGGACGAATGGTCAAGCAACGTGTCTTTGAAGCATCCGGTCTGCATTGCTCGGTAGGTGTCAGTGGTGATAAAACCACTGCCAAATATGCGGCAAAATGCAATAAACCCAACGGGCTTACCATTATTCCACCCTGGGAGGCCAAGGAGAGATTAAGTCATGTCGCGGTCACCAATCTATGGGGGATCGGCAAAGGTACCGGAAAGTTTCTGGAGCAACACGGCGTTTATAGCTGCGGCGATATGGAGAAATTGCCTATTAGCGTGCTGGCACGCAGATTTGGCAATCCGGGGCGACGGATCTGGTATAAGACTCAAGGTCTGGATCCAGACAAGGTACAGTGTACGGTACCATCACCGCAGTCAATCGGACACGGCAAGGTAATGCCACCGGATACTACCGATATCAGAACAGTTCGTCTTTACCTCAGCCACATGGCAACCAAAGTCGTCGCACGCCTGCGCAAATACCAGCTGTATGCCAGTCGCTTTATGATGGGCTTGCGCACACGTTCAGGATGGATTGGTGATGTGTTGCACAGCTCTACACCGACACATGATGAACGACCACTACAGCAATTTATTCGCCATTTTGTCAGCCATATCTGGCATGGCGAGCCTATCTGGGCGGTTCAGGTAACGGCGCTGGATCCACGTCCATCAACCCAACTGGATCTGTTTGCACCCATCGATGAACAGCGTGAACGCAGTAACCGTGCGATGGACGCCATCAACCAGCGTTATGGCGAGATGACACTGGCATCGGCTCGTCTGCTGGATCGATCATCCATGCCCAATGTGATTGCGCCCTCATGGAAGCCTCGCGGTCATCGCCAAACCATATAGGGGTCTCTTATGTGTGGGGGCGTGCTCTATCTTAATCTGGGACAGCTGGTTCGGGTCTATTTTCCCAACCCACAGGCCAAACTACCAGTAAAAACCCGTAGTGGTGATATTGAGTTAGTCCCATGGGGACGACGCAAAGAGCAAAAGGGCAGCCTTCCCCTGGGTGGATGGGCGCGACTGGAGTCGATTTATGCCGGGCGCTGGGATCGCTGGTTTCCACGTCCGGTCAAGTGTCCCATTGTCAGTTTTATGGAAAAAGATATTGAAGGTGAAAGCCACTGGTATGATCTGAATCAGGGGCAGTTTATTCAGGGTCTACTAGCGCGCAGTGGCAGTGAACAGCGGATCTATATCGTCACGATCACTCCGGAACATGAAGATGCGGTACATGAGCGCTGGCCTCGTCTGCAATATGAATCATCCCATATGGAGATCCTTCCTAAACCTGAAAAGCTGTAGAGAAGCTGGAAGGCAAGAACTGTTTGACTCTCCCCTTCTTTACGATAACAATGATTCGGTAATTCCTTATAAATAGAACAATATCAGTATTGGAGGCTTCACGTGTCAGATAACAAAATCCTCTTAGGCGAAAGCGATATCCCTACGCATTGGTACAACGTCGTTGCGGACATGCCTAATCCACCAAACCCTGTCCTTGGACCAGATGGTAACCCCATCACCCCTGATGCATTGGCAGCTATCTTCCCTGAAGCATTAATCATGCAGGAAGTCAGTGGCGAGCGTTGGGTTGAAATTCCGGAAGAGGTTCGTGAAATCTATAAACTATGGCGTCCTTCGCCATTGGTTAGAGCAAAACGCCTGGAACAAATGCTTGGTACCCCTGCAAAGATTTATTATAAATATGAGGGTGTTAGCCCGGCAGGATCGCATAAACCAAATACAGCGGTTGCCCAGGCCTATTACAACAAAGAGGCTGGCATAAAGCGTTTGACCACAGAGACCGGTGCAGGCCAGTGGGGCTCTTCTCTGGCTCTTGCTGGATCCATGTTTGGCATTGATGTGCGTGTCTATATGGTTAAGGTCAGTTACGATCAAAAGCCATTCCGTCGCTCCATGATGCAAACATGGGGAGCAGAGGTATTTGCCAGCCCGACAGATCAGACTCAGGCTGGACGTTCGATTCTGGCACAGGATCCTGATTCTCCAGGTTCACTGGGGATCGCAATTTCAGAAGCAGTTGAAGAAGCGGCAACCCGGGATGATACCAACTATGCATTAGGCTCTGTTTTAAACCATGTACTACTCCATCAAACAGTCATTGGCCTGGAAGCAAAAAAACAGTTTGCCATTGCCGGTGACTATCCTGATATGATCTTCGCCCCATGTGGAGGCGGCTCTAACTTTGGAGGCGCGGCCTTCCCGTTCCTCGCTGATAAAGCTGCTGGCAAGGAGATCGAACTGGTAGCAGTTGAGCCAACTTCATGCCCTACTCTGACTCGTGGTCACTATGCTTATGACTTTGGTGACGCGATTGGTATGACACCACTATTGAAGATGTATACCTTGGGTCATGAGTTTGTACCACCTGGTATTCATGCCGGCGGTCTGCGTTATCATGGTGACTCTGCACTGGTATCACAGTTATATAACGAAGGTTTGGTCAGTGCGATTGCAGTTCCTCAAATCGCAACCTTTGAGGCGGGTGTAACCTTTGCCAAAGCTGAGGGAATTATCCCTGCTCCTGAATCCAGCCACGCAATTCGCGCCATTATTGATGAAGCATTGAAATGCAAGGAAACTGGAGAAGCTAAAACACTTTTCGTAAACCTGTCAGGACATGGTCACTTTGATATGGCCTCTTATGATAAGTACTTTAGTGGCGAGCTGGTTGACTACGATTATCCAGAAGAAGCAATTAAAGCAGCATTGGATCATTTACCTAAAGTTGGCTAATCAAGCAACCTTAAGTTAAGGCATAAAAAAATCCGGGCATCTAATTAGATGCCCGGATCTTTACCCCTGTTATATAACCCGGATTAACGGTATTTAAGTAACCACTCCTGAAACTTTTTCGCCATCATCGGTTTGGATATCGCATAGCCCTGAATCACATCGCAATCCATTTTTTTCAGCTGTTGTATGGCATAACGGTCCTCCACACCCTCTGCGGTGACACTCAAACCAAAGCTATGCGCTAATTCGATAATAATTCTTACAATCTTCTCATTGGCAGCATCGTTGGCGAGTCCATCAATAAACGATTGATCAATTTTAATCTCATCCGCAGGAATATCCCTAAAGTAAGAGAGGCAGGAATAACCCGTACCAAAGTCATCAATGGAAATCTGAATGCCGCGTTCACGCAACCCTCGGAGCATATTCAGAGTTTTATCGGTGTTCTTTAACAGTGAGCTTTCAAGAATTTCAAGACGGAGCGAGACATTATTGCGTTCCCATAACTTTTCGGCACTTTCCACCACGTCAAGAAAATCATCCTGTTCAATCAAGGAGGTCGGAATATTGACCGAAACATGTAATTTGCCATATTTCTCAGGCCAGGAGGTACAGTAGCGAAGTGCGCTATTGATCATCCAGGAGGTCATTGGCTTTACAAATCCCAGTTTCTCTGCCGTCGGTAAAAACTGGTTTGGAGAAATAATCCCGCGAGAAGGGCTTTTCCAACGTAACAGTGCTTCTGCTCCAACAGGTAATCCGGTTCGCATGGATACTTTAGGTTGAAACAGAATAATAAACTCTGAGCGTTCAATGGCACCATCAAGCTCTATCTCCATATCCCACTCATCTTCAATCAACATCGGATCAATAGGCTGAAATATTTCGATGGGTTGCTCTTTCTCTTTTGCTAACTCCAGTGCAGATTCCGCAGCACTAAGGAGACCATATCTTGAAGAGCTATGTTCAGGATATAACGAGAGACCAATACTTGCTTCACAGACGATATTAAAATTATCAATATTCATCGGCACTGTTAACAGGCGTTGAATTTTAAATGCTGCAAGCTCTGCATGACCACGATTGGAAATGGGGCTTAATAACATAGCAAAATTACTACCATCCATTCTGGCAACGAAGTCACCTTCTCTTTTAACTTCCATAAGAATTCTGGCAATTTCGATGAGAACCTTATCCCCAACTTCATGGTTATACTTTTTATTAATAAGACGAAAATGGTTGATATCAATGACCAGTAATGCCATTGCTGTACGGAGTTTTTCAGAATTCGCGATCTCTTTATCCAGAATTGATAAAAATGCCTGTCGGGTTAGAAGATTGGTTAGCTCATCTTTCATATTTTTAATTCCCGATTAAAGAAACAACTCCGTTAAATCAATTCCATATTTTTCAGGATTAACCCCATGCATGATCCTGATATCCGAATTTGCTCTTGCCAGATCAAGGTGTACAAAACTAGGCATTGGTTTTTTATCCTTATCCAGCAATACCATTACCGAGGGGCGTAAACGTCGCAGTCCATTTACTGCGGTTACCGCACCAACCTCACCTGTACTTAGTTCAACCAAGGTTCCGGTCGGGAAGATGCCCACAGCCTGGATGAACTGTTCAATCAACTCTGCCTGGAACTTGGTATCACGATACTTGTACAACCCGGAAATTGCTTTATGCGGCGACATAGCAGGCATTTCGCTATAAGGGCTTTTGGTTGTCATTGCATCATAGGTATCTACTATCCCGGCAATTTTTCCATACAGAGGAATCTTGTCGCCATCCATTTTCTGTGGATACCCCGTACCGTTATGTCGTTCATGATGTGTAGCGACCATTGCTAACAGTTCATGAGGAAACACACCTTGAGCCTTTTCAATGAGCATTTTCACCCCAATATTCACATGTGCACGCAGGACTTTTTTCTCCTGCATGGTTAGCTCACCTTTTTTATTCATAATTTCGCCTGGAATCTTTGTCTTTCCAATATCCAGTAACAGACCACCTAGTGCGAGATTATTGATGCCATCACGTTCCAGACCCAGATGGCGGGCAAACATAGCGCACCAAACCGAATTACCTAGAGCACGGGAATAGAGATAGTCATCGTGTTTGCGCATCTGTAACACCCACATCGATGCCGAAGGGTTACGTACAATGCTATCAACCATATCAAGAACGCCCTTTTTGACGATCTCCAGATCGATGTTTTTTCCCAGTTTTACATCGGTTAATAGCGTTTTAAAGTTATCACCCAATTGATTACATGCCGCTTTTGCAGCTTTAATCTCATCCATGACATCGGTGGTATTAACATATGTTCGACGTCTTAGTGCATCGAAGTGGTTACCTTTTGAAGCGGGGAGTTTTTTTGAAGATTCTTCGCTATAGCTGGTAATCTTTACATCGTCTTTACTTTGCTTATATTTTTTTGTTTCGTCAGTTATCCAGTACTCAACATTAGGTGTGGATCCTTTCTCAATATCCACATAGACATAGCTGCAGTAGCGACGAATCATTTCAATGTCTTCGTTGGTTTTAATGAGGATCCCTTCCAGCAGAAACGGCGTCTTGATCCATGGCCTATCCAGCTTGGATACATACATACCAATTGTCAGACCACTGATGCTGGTTTTAAGTATATTTTTCATTGGCACCTATAAGACAATATTTCTTCACCAAAGGTTGGCTGAGTTTACATTTTTACAAGCAAGACCTGAAATTTTTTAAGGCATTTCGAATCAAATAGGCTCTCAATGATAGCAATTCCAGGCTATTACAACAGATAATACCCAAAACAGCTAAAGCCAAAATTATCCTTATTTGCCTACATTATAAGCATAGTATAGTTAACCACATCATGATTCATCTAAATTGATAAAATAACCGTAACAACCTGACTACATGAGTGTTTTTTAATGGGTTATTCCGTTGATTATCCTAAGTTATTTGTTAACCATAGCGATAATCTGAAGAATCCAGGATAATAGCATTCATTTCGGATATCACCCCTTAAAAAGGTATCAAAAACCTCTATGGAAAGCTTGTTTAAACTTTCACCACATCTGTTATGTACTCGCTGTGATCCTGCATCATTCTCATTTAATACAACTGATGAGTTAGAACTAACCAACGAAATAATTGGTCAGGATCGCGCCGTAGAAGCAGTTCAGTTTGGTGTGGATATCAATCAAAGTGGTTACAACCTCTATGTTATGGGTCCTGCGGGGAGCGGCAAACACTCTATGGTGCGCCAGTTCCTAGAGTCACGTGCACATGATGAAGTTACCCCGGATGACTGGTGTTATGTGAACAATTTTGAGCTCCCGCATAAACCTAAAGCTATCCGTCTGCCCCATGGTATGGGCGCACAATTGAAACAATCAATGGAACATTTAATTGAAGAGTTATCAACCTCACTTCCAGCGGCATTTGAGAGTGAAGAGTATCGAAACCATCATCAATCCATTGAAGAGGATTTAAAATCAAAGCAGGAGAATGCTTTTGCCAGACTATCCAAAGAGGCGTCCGATCGTGAAATAAAACTGTTTAGAACACCCAGCGGATTTGCTTTTGCTCCTTTACATGATGGAGAAGTACTTGATCCTGAATCATTTAATAAATTACCGGATGAACAGCGAGCAAAAATAGAGCAAATCGTCAATAATTTACAGGATGAATTGCAAAACATACTCCAGCAAATTCCACTATGGCGTAAAGAGAGTAAAGAAAAAATACGCGCCTTGAATAAAGATGTAACCATTGCTGCTGTAGGTCATTTAATTGAAGAAATCCGAAAGAACTTTGGAACCTATGACTCTATTGGTGATTACTTAACAGCTGTTGAAACAGATATTATTGATAACGTAACTGATTTTCTTCCTAGTGAAGATAATGCGGCAGATGCCATGGAAAGCAGTGATCCTAAACTACTCCACCGCTACAAGGTCAATAATTTAGTGATCAACAAACAGGGGGATGGTGCCCCTGTGGTCTATCTTGATAACCCGACCTATATGAATCTAATAGGACGTGCCGAGCATATCTCACAATACGGCACATTGATTACAGATTTTACCCTTATTAAGCCGGGTGCTTTACATACAGCAAACGGTGGTTACCTTATTCTTGATGCAGAAAAAATGCTCACCCAACCTTATGCCTGGGAAGGTCTTAAACGCGCGCTGCATTCAATGAGTATCACCATTGAGTCACTAGAGAAGATGCTGAGTCTTGGAAGCAGCGTATCTTTGGAGCCCGAACCTATACCTCTTAATATAAAAATTCTGATACTGGGAAGTCGTGAAGTTTACTATTTGCTTCATGAGCTGGACTCCGAGTTCCCTGAACTGTTTAAAGTACAGGTAGATCTTGCAGAATATATCCATAAAAATGATGATAACAATCTGTTATTTGCCAGACTACTTGCAACACTAGCCAAGCGCGACGGACTCCTACCACTGGAAACAACAGCCATTGCAGCGATTATTGATCATGCTTCACGGATACAGGAAGACTCCTCTAAATTAACCACACACATGCGCTCTATTGCAGATATTCTGCATGAGTCACATTACTGGGCAAAAAAAGCTGAGCATACATTAATAACCGATAAGGATGTTTATAAAGCAGTTCAACATCGTATCTATCGTGCATCGCGAGTCAATGAGCAGATACTAGAAGCGATTATCAATGGCGATATCGCTGTTGACACACAATGTAGTGTCATTGGTCAAATTAATGGACTATCAGTATTCTCCCTGGGGGAAAACAGCTTTGGCCAACCAACACGTATTACTGCAACCACCCATATCGGTGATGGTGACTTAATAGATATTGAGCGAGAAGTAGAACTAGGGGGAGCCATTCACTCAAAGGGTGTGCTTATTCTCTCAGCCTTCATTGCTTCGCGATATGCCCAGCATCAACCACTGGCACTTTCTGCCAGTCTGGTATTTGAACAAAGCTATGGCCTAGTGGATGGTGACAGTGCCTCAATGGCAGAGCTTTGTGCCCTGCTCTCATCCTTGGCCGCAACCCCCATCAATCAGGCCATTGCTATGACCGGTTCTGTGAATCAACATGGTTTTTCACAGCCTATAGGTGGGGTTAATTTTAAGATCGAAGGCTTTTATCAGGTATGCAAGGCTCACGGATTAACAGGAAAGCAGGGGGTTATCATACCAAAAACAAATTTACGTCATTTAATGCTTAATCAGGATGTGATTGATGCAGTTGAAAAAGGGGATTTTTCTATTTACGCAATTGATAAAGTCGATGAAGCTATGGAAATTTTAACGGGTGTGCTAATGGGAACTGCTGATGCTGATGGCCACTATCCAGTAGGTACCTTAAATTATACCATCATGAAAAGATTGGGTGACATGGCAAAAATCAGACACAATTTTGGAGATAATCTAAAAGAATCTAATGAGGTGTGAGGTCAACCTGGCTGTTAATCCAGGTAGTCAATCTCTTCATTCAGACTTGTTGGGTGACTGACTTCATCAGTATCTCCGAAATCGTCTCGCACCAGATCATCAAACGGACCTGACCAATCCTCCGGAGCTGCATGTAAAATCATGCCTTTCTCAAACCAGACATCATAATCCAGTTCTTCAATGGCTCCATCGAAATACTGGATTTCAATCGTTTTATCCTCTGGATCAAGCGCCACTATCTCAAAGTACTGCTGCTCATCGTCTTTGTACCATTTCCCCAAAATCGGCTCATTGCTTAGTGACATTGCCTTTCTCCTAATGATTGCTACTACCTTTCAACATAGCAACTTGTAAAAAAAAGTCACCCAAAATATTTCAATCAGGATTCTCTTAAAACCAAAAAAAACTGCTTTGACAATGAACGAAGATCAGGGGTATTCTGTAGGTTGACCTGGGCTTTTTTTTAATCATCAGATACCATCGATAAATTCTCATTTAATAAATAGCTATTAATGAGACCATTTTTTAAGTATTAGCTTGATGCTTGTAATACTTCAGAGTTCATCACTACTATTTGCACCGATATCAGAATAACCTTACTATTCTGCACAACTAATTGAATAACTGATGAGCTTGCTCTCAAATGGCAAAAACCGAGACACCAAAAGAACAGGGAATTCGTATTCTCGTTGTCGATGACGATCTGGATCATCTGGAACTCATTGAGTTATGGCTTCAACGCGAAGGATATAATGTTGTAACAGCTCTTAATGGCTTACAGGCGCTGGCAAAATTGGAACAGTTTGAGCCTGATTTGATTGTGACCGATCTATTTATGGATCAAATGGATGGTATGAAGTTGATCACCGAGGTTCATAAATTAAACCCGGTTGTTCCAATCATAATGATGAGTGGCAGCGCAGAAATAAAACATGCTTGCCAGGCAACACATTTAGGTGTTGCAGATTTTCTGGAAAAGCCTATTACCAGAACACTTTTAAACGAAACTGTTAAGAAAACTCTCGCCCTTTTCCAGAGTAAAGCTACAAACACAGGTGATACCTTTGCACCCAAGGTCATCCACCGCTCTAAATCCATGACAGAGCTGTTGCGACGGGCAAAACTGGTTGCTGATGGAGACAGCTCGGTCTTTATCTCAGGCAATACCGGCACAGGAAAGGAGCTCATTGCAGAGGCAATACATCAGGGCAGCAGAAGAAAAGAGCAGCCATTTATAGCTATTAACTGTAGCGCCCTGCCTGAACAACTCCTTGAGTCCGAGCTGTTTGGACATGTAAAAGGGGCCTTTACAGGCGCCCATAGTAACTATCCCGGACTTTTTCAATCAGCTAACAACGGCACCCTTTTTCTGGATGAGATCGGTGACATGCCAGCATCCATCCAGGTAAAGTTGTTAAGGGTATTACAGGAGTTTAAGGTGCGTCCTGTAGGCTCTCCGCAATCTATACCTGTCGATGTACGAATCATCTCGGCTACTCACCAAAATCTGGAGCAAATGGTAACTGATGGATTATTTCGAGAAGATTTGTACTACCGCCTAAATGTAGTTCCCTTGTCTATTCCACCACTGAGTGAACGTCGGGAAGATATTCCATTATTGATTAACCATTTTCTGAATATTCTGGCACAACGCCATAATAACGAAATCAAGAAATTTATACCTGAGTCGATGGAGCTTTTACTTAGCTCATCCTGGCCTGGCAATGTACGTCAGCTCCAAAACGTGATCGAACAGTGCTACGTCCTTAGTAGTGATAGTAATATACCTCCGATGCTTGTCAGTGAAGCATTGAGAAGACAAGACGAGGAGATGCCCTCCCTTGATAATGCCAAGCAGGCTTTTGAGCAACGCTACCTTGCCAGCCTGTTACGTATTACAAATGGGAACATAACCAATACCGCAAAGCTGGCTGGACGCAATCGTACCGAATTGTACCGTTTATTATCAAAACACGGCCTGGAGCCAGAAAAATTTAGAGTAAATGAATGAATATTTATCCTGCACAACAAAATGTCCTCATTTCACGACATTCTGAGCTGCAATTTCTGCTATTTATTTACATCAAACACTCAGAATTTTCATTAAGTTATTGAATAATAAAATAAACCATTTTTTGGCATGATATGTGTTAGCATTTTTCAATACATGAACCGATAAATAGACGAACATTTCGACAAATCCTCCATATCTGGATACATTTGTACGAATTTGATATATCAATATTTATGTAATTACTTTTGGGTAAATAACGTGAAGACTAAAGATACCGCAAACACTACCAAAGATCAGAATGTTACCAGTGACAGTATAGAAACTGTGCGTGAACTGCTTTTTGGTCAACAGGTCAGATCCATCGATAAGCATATCGAAACAGCTACCAGCAATCTTGATAGAAAAATTGTTGAGCTTCGTGAAGAGTTGCTGGTCAATCTCAGCGCATACGAAAAAGCCTATCAAAATTCTCACCATGCACTTGAAAGACAGACAAAAAGTGAGGATGAATCACTAAAAGCCGCCATTGCTGAGTTACATTCTGATCAGGGAAGCAGCACCACCAAGCTTGGCGATAGAATTGACCAGCTTGAGCATGCTCTGGCAGAAGAGGTACATGGTTTACGTAAAAGCCTTGAGCAACGCATGGACGATCTGGATACTCTCCAGTCTCATCAGAATCATCAATTAACCAAAACAGTTAATGAACTTGCAGCGCAAGTTGAAAAAGAAAAAGTCAGTCGGGAATTATTAGCAGATCTGCTTGTTGAACTTGCAGATAAACTGCGTAACATCTGATAACAACAAATCACTATCTCTGGTTGCTATTTCTCTCTGATGTCAAATATACCGACAACGCCAAATCAGGATTCTCAGCTTGAGAAGCTTAGGCAAATTCTGTTTTCTGCTGAAAAAGAAGAGTTAAAAGCTCTTCATCAACGCATTGATAATATAAAAAGTGTCAGTGCTGATGAAGTGGCTGCGGTATTAAGTGACTCCATCAAGATTAGCACCAGCAAAGGTGATGAAATTGCCCAGGCACTGGATACACCACTGAATGAGAGCATTAAACAGGCTGCAAGAAATAACCCGGATGTATTTGCGGACGCTCTTTATCCGGTCATATCCCCTGCGATTCGAAAATCAATTACTGAAACCCTCAAGAACTTTATCGCCTCTATTAACAAAACGCTGGATCACAGTTTTTCTTCTCAGGGTTTTAAATGGCGACTTGAGTCGATCCGAACTGGTGTGCCCTTTTCAGAAATTGTCCTTAGAAACACCCTGACCTTTCGAGTTGAACAGGTTTTATTAATCCAGCCTCAAAGCGGATTACTCATTCACAATATCACTAATGAAAAAATGAGTGAGCGTGATCCTGATGCGGTCTCAGCGATGTTAACTGCGATTGGCGATTTTGCCCGGGATTCGTTTATGGCTGGCAAGACAGGAAGTCAGACACTGGATACGATCGATATGGGTGAGCATACCGTACAATTAACCCATGGGCCAAAAGCTTATCTGGCCTGTGTAATCATGGGTGTACCACCATCCTCACTGCGAAACCATTGCAGAGAGGTTCTCGAATCTATTCACCGGATGTATGGCAAAGTCCTTCAGGATTTAAACAGCTCAAGTGATGAGATGAGAACGATCACTCCGATGCTGGAAAGCTGTATACAATCAGAAGAGAAAGAGGCAGAAAAAACAAAATCAAAATTCTCAACACCATTTATCGTTTTTGCATTAATCCTTGCATCACTGTTTTTCTGGTTTTCCTATCAGGAATGGCAGGAAAATGCCCGATTAAAAGCATTAAACAATCAGTTTAGCCAGCTTATTAATCTTCTTGAGAGTGATCCAGGAATCGTTGTTACCCGTTCAATCATTAAAGATGAACATCTTAACGTTTATGGGTTAAGCGACCCATTATCAAAGACACCCGCTTATTACCTGAGCGCAAGCAATTTAAGCACTGAGCAGGTCAGTTTTAATATGAATCCCTATCACTCTCTCACACCCCAGATGGTTATGCTCAGAGCAGTGAGACGTCTCAATCCACCGGACTCTATTTCTATGGAACTTGATAATACAGGTACACTTCATTTAAAGGGAAAAGCCTCTCCTGCCTGGGTAGCAGAAGTTGATAAAATCAGCCCTTACCTTGCAGGAATTGAGCATGTTGATAGAAGTGGTCTTCAAAATGATGACAGCGCTTTACTTACAGCGTTCATTAAAAAATATTCACCACCGGAATCAATTGATATCGCGGTTAAAAATGGCGAGCTAATTCTAAAAGGCAGTGCCCGTATGGCATGGATTAATAAATTACGCGATTCGGGGATCAATCTTGATGGTATAACCCGATCAGATACAACTCAGTTACAACCAAGTGAGGAGATGGAGTATTCCAGTCTGAAAAACAATCTTTTACAAACACAGCTGTTTTTTGATGAGGGGATAGAGTTAACCGGTGATAGTGAAGAAATCATTTCACAGCTTGTAAAAACTATTCAACGACTTTATACACTCGGTCAACAATTAAACAGACCCTTTCTGGTGACCATTATTGGAAAAACCGACGGTAGAGGATCTGTTGATACAAACATCTATCTTGCAAATGCCAGAGCATATACAATCAATGAGCTGCTTATTAGATATGGGTTACCAGAAGAACTATTTAGACTTAAAGGAGAACCGAGCCCATACTCTTCTCAAAACAAAATTAATCAAGAATTACGCAGAGTTGAATTCGCCATTCAATAAAATAATAAGCTTCAACCTGTGTAGGGGTAACAATAAATGCAAGTAAAAAAGATCTGTATGATTGGTGACTTTGGTGTTGGTAAAACCAGTTTAGTCAAACAATTTGTGCATAGTGAATTTTCAGATAAATATCTGACGACTGTGGGTGTGAAAATTGATACCAAGCTGCTTACTTTAAGCTCTGGCGATCAACTCAAGCTAATTCTTTGGGATATAGAAGGCACAGATAAACTATCAACGATAGACACTAACTATCTTCGTGGTGCATCCGGCTACTTTATCGTTGTTGATGGCACACGAAAAACAACGGTAGAAACAGCTATCAACTTAAATGAACAGGCTGAACAGATTATTGGCTCATTACCGTTTGTGCTGTTACTCAACAAGGTTGACCTGAAAGAAAAATGGCAACTTGATAAAGAAACCATATTAGGCCTTAAAGCACGTAATTTTGTTATGCGCCAAACAAGTGCAAAAGATGGTACTGGCGTTGAAAACGCATTTCAAACTCTTGGTGAACGATTGATTAAATGATCCTTTAGGACTTTTGAGAAGCATCTATGAAAGAACAATTACTGGCACTATCCAATCATATACATAGAACACTCGGTAAAGAGTTCAATCCGTTTTATGTCATTGTCGACACAGCATTCAAAATTGTGGGGGATTCCGGTAATGGTAGGAAGTATGGCTTTGACGTCATGGAGCCTGGTTCAGATGCATATGACTTTTTCCCTTTTCTTGTCGGACTTGAAGGAATGGAAGAACCTTCATTTAAAATTCACACAGTAGAAACACCATCTGGTGATACTGCAAATGTCTATCTGGTTAATTTAAAAGATTATTGGGGAATCGCCATACTTGATACAACTCATGCAAAAGAGAGTCAATTCAGGTACCAGCAAGTCGCAAATGAACTGACATTGGTTAATGCAGAGAGAGACCGCTTAATAAAACGGATGGAAAATTATAAGGAAATTCTGCAAAAGGTTAACAAAGAACTTCATTTAGCCAACAAGCTGAAAAGCACCTTTATAGGGCGAATGTCTCATGAGTTTCGCACCCCGCTTGCATCAATTTTAGGATATCTTGATCTGGTTAAAGAAGATTTAGGCTCACCGGATCAGGTTATGTCTCATCTTGGCGCTATTGATCGCAGTGCACATTATCTCCTCAACCTGATTGAAAACCTGATTGACCAGTCGATTCTGGAAAATGGCCAGCTGGTTGTTCATCCATCCTCAACAGATATCACAGCCATTGCTAACAATCTTGAAGAACTGTTCAGGATAACAGCCGAAAAGAAAGGGCTCTCTTTCATCTGGTGGTTATCACCTGACATTCCCAAAAGAGTATGGGTTGATGAAATCAAACTTCGTCAGGTGATGATCAATCTGATAGGAAACGCAATAAAATTTACTAAAGAGGGCAGTATTTCGGTCTCATTTGACTGGGATGATGGCGAAATGACCATCACCGTGGATGATACTGGTCAAGGTATCAATGATGCTGATTTAAAGGCCATATTTGAACATTTTCGTAAAACTGCCAACAACGATCAGGTCAGTCGTGGCGCCGGCCTGGGGCTGTCCATCAGTCGTGAAATTGTTCAGCGAATGGGTGGCGAGATGGTTGTTGAATCTAGCCGCAACCGAGGTACCAATATTAAATTCACCATTGTGGCACCATCACGTGTCGATAAATCACTATCTGATGATCCCTTACAAAATAGTGAAATCGTTGTTATCGATGGTGACAATGACTCACGACAGCTTATTGGGGTCTTTCTTAAAGGTGTTGGTGCAAAACCCTATCTTGCTCCTTCAGGAAAAGATGCTGTTAAACATTTGAAAAACTACTCTCCTGACGCTGTCATTATTGATATGACAATAGAAGGTGAAGATAGTATCAATATCATCCAGAATATCCGCAAAACCAATTATAAAGGCCCGATCGTTGCATTAAGTTCGATGGATAATGAGACTATTCGTAAAAAGGTTAATTATGCCAAGTGCGATGATTTCTTTATCAAACCACTGCGCAGAACAGATTTTATTCATAAAATGGGCGTTCTGTTACAACGTAAAATTCTTGGTTAGACGACACCAGGTTTTAATACACCCTTAGCGTCATCCGCTTTATTTGCTAAAATGTCTGTTCTGAACTCAAGAGATCTCTCCTTATGGAACCCGTAACCTGTCATATTTATAAAACCAGCAAAAAAGCTGAGCTTTACCTTTATACACTTATTGAAGATGACTTTAGTATGATTCCTGAAGATATTCTTAGATATTTTGGGACACCGGAAAAAGCAATGGAAATTGAGTTAACAGCGGAACGTAAGCTGGCGCGGGTTAATGTAGATGAGGTATTAAAAAGTCTGGATAAAAATGGTTTTTTTATTCAAATGCCTCCATCAACAATAGAAAAAGTTACTGATTAATCATTGATTCAGGAGAATCTTTATGTCCCTTATTCGCCCCTTTGCCGGACTACGCCCTACCAGTAATCATGCCAATGATGTAGCTGCACCACCCTATGATGTTCTAAATAGTAGCGAAGCCAAATTACAGGCTGCAGGAAAACCATGGAGTTTTTTACATATCTCAAAGCCTGAAATTGATCTGCCAGAGGGCACCGATGTTTATGCTGAAGAAGTTTATTTAAAGGGATTGGAAAACTTCAACAAGATGATTGACCAGAAGATACTACAAAAAGATACACAACCCTGTTATTACTTCTACCGTTTGATTATGGGAGATCATCAACAAACCGGACTGGTAGCGATCGCCTCAGTAAAAGATTATGACAGCAATCGTATCCGCAAACATGAGTATACTCGTCCGGATAAAGAGGATGATCGGGTACGCCAGATTGATACCCTGAACGCACAAACCGGTCCTGTTTTCCTGACTTACCGTCACCATGAACTGATTGATAACATGGTCGAGAGGGTTCTCTCTAACAAGGCAGATATTGACATAACAACCGGTGATGGTATCCAACACGCATTATGGGTTGTTAATTCAGCTAGCGATATTTTATTAATTACCCAAACCTTTGACCAAATGGATGCTATCTATATTGCTGACGGCCATCATCGTTCTGCTGCGGCATCCAGAGTCGCATCCATGCGTCATGCTGCAAATCCCCTACAGAAACAGGAACAGAACCACGACTATTTTCTCTCAGTACTCTTTCCCGATAACCAGATGAAAATACTAGATTACAATCGTGTTATCAGTGATTTAAATGGACATGATACAGAAACATTACTTGAAAAAATTGCGATGAGTTTTAAGATTACAAAAAGTGACACCCAATATAAACCCGTTCAATCAACGGAGTTTGGCATGTATCTCGAAGGACAGTGGTACCAATTAAAAATACATCCGTCATTGATCCCGCAGCGTGATCCGGTTAAGCAACTGGATGTGAGCCTGCTAGCTGACTATCTTATTGAACCCATTCTGGGAATTAGTGATCCACGACGGGACAAGCGAATCGATTTCGTCGGTGGTATACGCGGATTAAAGGAACTTGAAAGGCGTGTAGACAGCAAGGAGATGGCGATTGCCTTTGCTCTGTATCCAACAACCATGTCACAGCTTATGTCGGTAGCGGATGCAAATGAAGTCATGCCACCCAAATCAACCTGGTTTGAGCCCAAGCTGGCTGATGGGCTGGTATCTCATCTGCTGGACTAGTACGGGCTATTCACTCTTAAAGGCAACCCGATAGCCGGCATATTTACGAATATTAATCACTCCACTATCAAATATCAGGTATTGCCCCTTGATGCCATGTAGCATGCCTTCTACCAAAGGGGTTTTATCCAGATTATGTGATTTAATCGTTTGTGGAAAACAGAGCACCGGATAGACCAGATCTGTTATTTGCTGATCTTCCAATATGCTTATTGCATTATCATATTGCTGCTGGATCTGAACAATCTCTGAGGATATCTGTTCTAACAATGACTGTTTTACCTGGTTAAGCTCAAGTGCATCAGCATCGCCTTTTAGCATTTTGCGCCAGTCGGTTTTATCTGCAATATGTGGTTTTAATGCTGTTTCAACCAAACCAGAGAGTCGACGATTTTTAGCCGAAATGATTGCAACAGCCTGTGTGGCACCTTGATCAATCCACCTTGTTGGTATTTGACTATTACGGGTAATTCCAACTTTCACACCGGATGTATTCGATAGGTAAACTGTATGATCGATAAAACAGTTTTCATCTCCCCATGATGGCTGGCGACAGGTTCCCTGATGATAGTGACAGGTTTCCGGCTTCATAATACACAGATCACAGCTGGCAAGTGTTTGCGAACAAGGATAACAGTGACCCTGACTATAGCTTTTACTGGTTTTACGTCCACAAGTGATACAGTGAATCTCACCTTGATAATGTAGCGACACATGTTTACCAACAAACGGGTTGAGATCAAACTGACTATCCCCCACTATCATTTGATACTGAACTTGATCTCCGTTTAAAGAGGAGAGCATTTTACGTAAATCGCCTACACTATACATAACAACACTTATTTAACCTTTAATGGATACGTTGCAGATATGATTCAAAGAGGATCAAAATCAAACTGGTATATTAGCCTGCTACTGTCACTGATGCTACAGCTAGGCATGGCATCATCTTTATTTGCAGCATGTGGCGATGCAGCTGCGCCACGAGTTAACTGGAGTAATTGCGACAAACAAAATATAGATCTACAAGATGCCAACCTTAAAGGGGCCATTCTGGTAAATACCAATTTCAGTAACAGCAATCTCACAAATGTAAATTTGAATGATGCGGATCTATTTAATGCCAGGTTGATACATACAAATCTGACCAGAAGTCGCTTACGTGATGCCATCATGGTCAGTGCAGATCTGAAGGATGCAACTCTCAATCAAAGCATTATGAAAAAGGCGCGACTTGATCGTGCCAATCTTGAAAATGCAACCCTTGAAGAATCTTTTCTTCAGGGGGCTTCAATGGTTAATGCTCGTTTAACAAATGCCAACTTTGCACAAGCAGATCTTAGCGAGGCAAATTTGCAGGGGGCTGATTTGAGTTACGCAAATTTCAGTAATAGCAACCTTACCAAAGCCAATCTACGTGAAACTAATATGGAAAACACCCACTTTAATCATGCCAACCTGACATCAGCCCGTCTGGAGAAAAGCCAGATACTTGATTCAGTTTTTATAAAAGCAAATTTAACCAAGGCAAATTTAATGGATGCAGAAATGTTTCGCTGTAGTTTTGAGGGTGCCATTTTAAACAGCACCATGTGGAATGATCGTCAACGCTGTCCATTAAATGCTGTCAGCCACTGCCGTTAAGCCACTAAGCTGCGACTTCAACTATAACTTCAGACATCATTGCCTCTCGTTGCATGAACGATGACAAAATCAGTTTAAGCTGCTCTTCATTTAACTGGAATTTTTCAAGTAAAGACGGTGGTATGACTGTAGATAGTGCATCACCGACGCCAATTCGTTTCAAAAGCGCATTAGCAATAAAGATGATATTGGCATATTCAGAAAAATCACTACGATAACTGGGCGAATGGTGCGCGAAGCCAGCTTCTACCAAATCATCTGAGATCTTCCAGTGATGCATAACCTGTTTTGCAAGTTCTGTATGGCTATAGCCTAGAACTTCATTTTCAATCACAACAAATGGTTTTGCCACATTGTCATTTAGTGCCCGATTCAATCTTGCCGCGAATGATGGAAACATATCTGACAAAACCGCAATACCGATATTATGCAAAAGACCTGCCAGGAAGCTACGCTCTGGAGATGGACGCAAGCTGTAGTGAATCTGGTTTGCAATCATATGTGCCAACTGTGCAGTATAGATCGCATCCTTCCAGAAGGCGTCTTTTGCTATTAGACCATCTCCATGTTCCATTTTTAACGAACGCATAATTGAAAAACCATAGGCGATTTCAATTGCCAAATCATAACCAAGTACCATATTTACCGCATCATCAAGGCTAAATACTTCACCTTCGTTACTGGTATAGTGAATTGATGCGTATTTGATAACCTGATGTGCCAACATAGGATCGCCATTGACAACTGCAATTAACTCACCAGCTGTCGCATAGGGATTGTTTTTTATTGCCAGTATCTCCTGACTCTTTTTAGAGAGATTGGGAAGATTCACACTATCACGTAAACGTGCTTCAATATTTTTTCTTATCGAAAACAGGTGAACCTCTTTTTTCACTTCGTTGTTTTTTGCTATAGGGATAATTTTTCTACCGCCACTAAGCTTCATAAACTGAGTTTGATCCATCTTTATCCAGCGGTTTTCAATACCAACAGGGAAAACAACCTGCTGGTAATGTGAGACCTCTTTATCGATAACAACATAAATACGTTCATCTATTGCAAATGGAGGCAGCATTTGCGTTTGCGTAAGTTGAAAAAGAGATTTTACCCTCTCATCTTCAATTAACGAGACCTCTTTTTTACATAAAGCACTTAGCTTGAGTAGGTCTACCTCTGCATGAACAGGAATGACTGCCAGCAGCATACTTGTGTCACATTGCAACAGCACCGATTTAACCAGCTGTTTTTTTAGTAGTGAATCCTTACTGATAGAGGCTGAATCAATTACGTTGTATTGGCCGTTATAGGGCAATAATCGTTGTTTAATGTATTTTAGGACTCTCATTTGTTACACAAAAACCTGTTTAGTTTGCATAATCAAAGCATAGAGATAATTACTGAGAGAAAAGGTGTGTTAAATCTATAAGTGAGTATGAGCTTGTTCACAGTTTGTGATTAAAATTCTTTTTCACTTACAAAATGGCAAAAAAAAGAGGTGCATAGCACCTCTTGGATATTTTGATGATTTTTAAGACTCAGAGGTCTTGTTTTCAATGGCACAAGTTTTGATACCGAAGGGCATGTATGCAGGACACCAGCCAATCAGCCCTGTTGCCAATGGTACAACACCTATCCAGGCCCATACACCTAATGTTTGTGTGGCTGCCAATGCAACTAATACCAGACCAACAACAATCCTCAGACCACGATCAATACCACCTACGTTTTTCATCTTCAATCTCCTCTACTTGAGCACCAAAACTGATTAGTGCAATGAGGTCGCACAATATGGAATCAGCAACAAACATACAGTGACAAAATCACCGTTCCTTAAATTGAGCTGACTGCTCCAATGCCTGCAGATTGGTTAAGGTGACAGAGCCACGCCCCAACTCAACCCAATGATTATGTTCAAAACTTTTTAATAAACGACTAATGACTTCTCGTGCTGTACCTAGTTCACGCGCCAGATCCTGATGGGTGATACGAATAACGCCAGCTTCTGCTGGTTGTTGTAACAGTACATGAGCCAGGCGACTGTCCATACGCTGGAAAGCAACAGCATCAACCAGACTTAAAAGGTCTGCAATACGCTGACCATAACAGGCAAAGACAAATTCCCGGAATTGTTGTGAGCCACTCAAAGCTTTGTGAAAAGAGCTTGATGGGATGACAACCGCAGTCACTACAGTTTCAGTAATAGCTTCGGCCTGGTAGCGTTCATGTGCCAGTAAGCAGGATGTTGTTAACACACAGGAATCGCCGTCACCTACACGGTAAAGAACAATCTCCTTACCATTTTCTGAAACCTTCTGTACCCGTACCGTTCCATTGATCACTAATAAATAGTTATCACATTGATCCCCTGCACGAAAAACCGTTTGTCCCTGTGGAACCTTAATCTGATGAACAGTCTTCACCACCGCTTGCCATACGGGATCATTTATATCTTTTAATAGTGGGAAATGATCAAGCCAGTCTGTAGATGCTTCCATAGTCTGCTCCGGTTATAAAAAAATGGATCACTGGATTTATTGCGATTTTAGATCAAATTTAGCAAATGCGGCAGCCATCGCCCCTTGCGGGGTTGATGGTGAAACCGTCACCGGTCTGCTGTGCTTTTTCTGTTGCTGTGCCGCATTATTAGCTGATCCCGGTGTTATTGCATCACCTAGACGCATAGTCAGCGCTATACGTTTGCGCTTAACATCAACTTCCATCACTTTTACCTTCACAACATCACCAGCTTTAACAACACTATGAGGATCTTTTACAAATTTTTCTGCTAATGCAGAAATGTGGACCAAGCCATCCTGATGCACCCCGATATCAACAAAAGCACCGAAATTGGTCACATTACTCACCACGCCTTCCATAATCATGCCTGTTGTTAAGTCATTTATTGATTCAACACCCTCTTTAAACGTAGCACTTTTAAATTCAGGTCTAGGGTCACGTCCCGGCTTTTCAAGTTCTTGCAAAATATCGCGAATTGTTGGCTCGCCAAAATGATCATCCACAAAATCGCTGATATTAATCGAGCGTAGAAATGTTACATCTCCAATAATCTGTTCAATATTGTGTCCAGTTTGACTGACCATTTTTTCTACTAACGGATAGGCCTCAGGATGTACCGCAGAGCCATCCAGGGGTGACTTACCACCTTGAATACGTAAAAAGCCGGCGCATTGTTCAAATGCCTTTTCACCCAGGCGACTGACTGCGAGTAACTGTTTCCTTGATTGAAAAGCACCATGGATATCACGAAACTGGACAATATTTGCCGCTAATCCCTGGTTTAATCCGGCAACACGTGCGAGCAAAGGTGTTGAAGCGGTATTTACATCAACACCAACGCGATTAACGCAATCTTCAACAACCGCATCCAGTGAGCGGATCAACCTTAATTGAGAGACATCATGTTGATACTGGCCTACGCCAATAGATTTGGGATCAATTTTCACCAGCTCAGCAAGCGGGTCCTGTAAACGTCGCGCAATTGAGACGGCACCGCGTAAAGAGACATCAAGTTGAGGAAATTCATGCGCAGCAAACTCCGATGCCGAGTAGACTGAGGCTCCCGCCTCACTAACCACCATCTTTTGTAATGGAAATCCCGTTAACTGTTTAATCAGATCTCCCACTAGGCGATCGGTCTCACGCGAGGCGGTACCATTACCAATACTAATCAGCGCAACCTGATGTTTTTTCACCAATTCAGCAAGTTGATGCAGCGCAAGATCCCACTGATTTTTAGGTGGATGGGGGTAAACAGTAGCCGTATCTAACAATTTACCGGTGGCATCTACGACCGCAACCTTGACACCGGTACGGATACCAGGGTCCAGCCCCATGGTGACACGCTGTCCTGCAGGTGCAGCCAGCAATAAATCACCCAAATTACGGGCGAAAACAGAAATGGCCTCTTCCTCTGCCTTCTCACGAATAGCAGTTTTAATCTCTGTATCAAGGTGGGTAAAGATTTTCACTTTCCATGCCCAACGCACTGTATCCAGCAACCACTTATCCGCTAGTCGACCCTTATCTGAGAGTTTAAAATGGTGTGCAACCATCTTTTCCATGACTCCAGTTTGCCCATATGCTAAATCTTTATCTGCACTGATCCTTGTTGTAATAGTAAGCACACCCTCCTTACGGGCACGAAAAATGGCCAACGCACGATGAGAGGGAATCTCTTTAAGTTTTTCGCTGTAATCAAAGTAATCCTTAAACTTCGCACCCTCATTCTCCTTCCCACTGATCACCGATGATGCAATTTCTCCATGCTCCCAAAGATATTGACGTAATTTACTAATAAGGTCCGCATCATTGGCAAACAATTCCATCAATACCTGTCGGGCACCATCCAATGCGGCATCCACACTATCAACACACTTATCCGCATTGATAAAGGAGTGTGCTGCTTGTTCCGGTGACTGTGCAGGGTTTTCCAATAGCTGTAATGCCAGTGGCTCCAGTCCTGCTTCTATGGCTATCTGTGCCTTGGTGCGTCTTTTTTGCATATAGGGTCGATAGAGATCTTCCAGACGAACTTTACTCTCGGCTGCTTCTATTTGTTTTTTTAGCTCCGAAGTCAATTTACCTTGTGATTCAATAGCCTGCACAATGACATTTTTACGCTCACATAATTCACGTAAATAGAGCAGTCGTTCAGATAACTGACGTAACTGGGTATCATCAAGCCCACCAGTGGCCTCTTTTCTGTAACGTGCAATAAAAGGAACCGTTGCTCCATCATCCAGTAATGCCATTGCCGCCTGGGTTTGCTGCGTTTGTATATTTAATTCTTGAGAGATTTTCTGCGCAATATTCATATTCATTAACTAAAGTGTGATTTTGTTGGTGTTACTACCACTTGAATTTAAGTATTTTATAATTATCTAATGTTATGTTTGATTATTTTGAGATATTAATGGCTTCATTTGATCTTTTAACCGTATTGGGACTAATAACCTGGGCAGTAATGCTACTGGGTTTGGTAATAACCTGCATGAAAAAGGGTTGCAGTCGCTGTGACTGCTAACACTTTGGTCTTTTATTTAGTTTTTTGCTGCTTTCTCGATTAAGCCATCAACGCCATAACGCTGAATTAAATAACGAAACTCTTTACGATAGTAGGCAACTGCGCTGGTCTGATTAGCGACCACATCATACACTTTCCAGCCGTTTCTACTTGCATAGAGTTTAAAATCGATTTGTGCCGGATAGCGTTGTTGTCCAAAGATACGCACACCCAGGGTAACTTTACCTCTGGAGAGGTTACCTTTAGGTCGCAGATATTGAATTCGTCCACCCTGATAATCCGCTAACTGACCAACCATTGATGCCAGAAAACGTTCTTTCACAATGGCTGTTAGTTGCATTTTTTGGGTTTCGTTCAGGCTACGTGCTGTGGGTCCGATCGCCCAGGCAGTCATTCGCTCAAAATCAAAAAAAGGCAGAATTTCAATTTCCAGATACTTGCGCATCTCTTCTGGGCTAGGGGCATTCTCCTTACCCAGATAGCTGGTTAAAAGCTCAATTCCGCTTTTAAGCACCTCGGCTGGCTCTGAAATATTACGATTACCTTGATTATTGGGGTTGGCCATTGTTGTTAATGGTAATAACAACAGTAAAAGTCCTACATATTTCAGGATTCTCTGCATTGTGTTCCTCTCCTATGGCTTGTTTTCATCTGCTGTAGCTGTTTTTTATATCATAGTCGCTGATTTGCAGCATCTTCAATAGGTGAGATACTACACACTTTAAGCGATATTGCGTATTAGTTTATGTCTACAATTTCCCCCCCC